>JAABUP010000503.1_pt1 | contig 86008 bp, 126 predicted proteins | sample 5559201 | NCBI WGS metagenome assembly JAABUP01 (sample SAMN10711887, study PRJNA513373) | rock metagenome | isolation source: Antarctica rocks | place: Antarctica
AGAAAAGAATGTGACATGGCGAAAGAATCAACGGACTAACAAGGAAAGTGACGCCTTTTGGCAATGAACAAAAGCCCAAAAGTGAGGTATTTTTTTGCTGGTCTTGCAGTCACTGGCCGTGAGATACATGTCATTCAAGGCAGCGACAGTGACAACCTTCAAGGTGTTTGCGCTGGCTGTTCATTCATGATGACAGCAGGTTGTGCATGACATTGCAGCACACAGGCTGTGCATCGCAGTGTCAAAAATGAAGGCTTGGCTGTTGAGGCACAATGCTATCACAACCACAAGTCACGATGTAGACACTGAGCATGTTGCAAGCATGCTGGAACTGGTTCAATGTTGAGATTCACCTAAGAAAAGGAAGGACAACACAAATCAACATAAGCCCTTTACCAGCCTATGCACAGGCATGCATGCACATGCATGTGAGCATTGCTCCTGCCCTCGTAATCATATGCCGTTGTGCAAAGTAGGCGCTGCCCCACCTGAACACTGCTGCGCTGTTGCCCAAAACAAAGTCCAGCAGGTCCAACACAAACGGTCGTGGCAGGGTGGGAGCCTTCAGCCACTTCAACATGCCTTCGCTGGCTGCATGCAATTCAGGCATCAGTGGAAACAGCACGCCAGGCATACAAACCATGAAAAGAAGCCACAGCGTGCGCCTTTGCTACTGTCACTCACGGACGCTGAAGGGCTAATGGTTTTGTCTGATTGCTGTACCATGTACAAGATTTTACACGCTGATCAGCATGCAATTTGAAAACAGGCGCAGGAATGACGCTGATGCTAGTTAGGCCTGACTTGCAATGTACCACAATTGTACAAGACGTCAAGTGAAGACGATGGTCCATGCTGTTTTGCATGCAAGTAAGTATTCTGGTCCCGAGATGTGTCTTGCTGCTTAGCGATGTGTGATGTTCTGTGTTTTCTTTGCACAAATAGCGTTTTCAGCAAACTACTGATACTGATCAGCAGATCCTGTCTTGATATGAACACTGTGGGATGCATTGACAGGTCACCTGTGGCCATCATGCATAGGTCATCCAGCAGCTTGAGGGCTGCATTAGTGGTGCCATGGCCCCGGGGGGACTTGCTGCCCTTAGGGGTCTCAGGCGCCTTTGCACTGCTGGGCTCGCTGGGAGCAGGCAATGCAGCCTCTAGCAGACTGCTGCTCCCCATCTGCTCCATCTCGACCAGGACATGATCAAAGACTAGCGCAACTGCCTGCATGCAGACCAGCCATGCTGCTGGCAAATGCGGCCAAAGATGTTGCATGGTCATAACAGCTGAGCAGTAGTCTACCACAGCATTTGTCCATAGCAAAATGTTCTGCTCGTTGCGTATGATGTGGTGTTGCAACAAATTTCAGGGTGCGGAGAAGCCGGCTCTACTGTTTGAATACCTGGCGAACTGTTGCAGCTGCAGTGTTGGTGACGCTGTCAGTATTTTTTGAATTGGTCAGCAGCCTGAAACATGTACCCAGCACCATTGCGATGCCCTCCTGCATGGCAACATGCATGTGAGCGCTTGTCGTGTCTGAAACAAGCTCTGTCATGGTAGGTATGATTTGTGCATGTGCTGATGCTCACCTCGTTCTGAGCCAGCATTGTAGATTGCATAAGTGTCAAGGCTGTCTGTAGAACCTTGAGCTGAACAGCCTCATCATGCATTTTCTCCACCTGCGCATGTATTGTGGACACGTCAAGAGTTGCATGTGTGCACCGTACAGCTGACAAGCTATAATCCTATATGGACTCACCAGTTCAATGTCCTGGATGACAACAAGCAGCCCATCTAGACCAATTGCATCTGCTGCTACAAGTTTCTGCACGCTCACTAAGGACAAGCATATAAGCTTTGAACTCTTGGACTCAATTGCCATAACAAATGGTCGAAGAACATCCTGCATTCAAAGGCTGACTTGTCAGAAAAAAAACCCCGTAAACGGAGCCTTTTAACGTCTTGCACATGCTATAAGCACCTTGCTGTTCCTTAAGTGCTCAAGTCCGTCATCTCTAGCACCAAAAGATCGCAGTCGCAATATTGCACGCTCTGCAGCTTCTTTGATCTGAGGGTGCTCGGGGCCTGACAACCAGCCGGTCAACTGACTTGCGAGACCATCTGCACGCCTGGCCTCAGAGGATAGCAGCCTGAGGTCGGACTCCAGCGTCCCAGCAATGGCTTCTGTGGACATGTTGCCCTGCGTCTGCTTTACTCACCCCCACCACGGCATGTACTCAGACCTGCATGACAGTTCAATGCCGGGCAACATGATGATCGTGAGCAATGCCGTCAGGTGAACTCTGTGTTCCTGTGATCGGAATAGTTCAAACTATCGAGCTCTCATCACGATCAGTGTTTCTTCGGCGACTTGGTCTGAACAGCTGCCGGCGAGCGAACATCGTGGCTGGCAATAAAACATGCAGCCTGCGCCTGAATATGCATGTGGCGCGTGCTGCGCGGTTTGTGCCAGTGCTTTTGCCTCACTTCGAGCCCCTCGATGACAAAATTGTCTGGATAATTTCGACATCGCTGAAATTTGCTCTGGGCCAATTGTCCCAATTGGCCTTTAACCTAAGTCAGTAATCCTGAGAATAGCTGCAGCATTTGCACACTAGTGTGCGGATCGCGTCGAGACCTCCAAGAACCGCTCGCCATGGCTCTTCGAAGGGCAGGAGCTAGCCTGAGTCAGCGTCTGTTGCCGCAACAGGCGCAATGCGCTACAAATTTTTGGGAGCAAACCAGTCAGATTGCAGCTGTGAACGAGCCTGTCCCAGGGTGAGACTGCAACCAACTTTGATCAAGCACATCCAAAAACTTGAATCGCTGGTGACAGTCAAATGGTCCTAATGCAGGTTTCTCACTCCAGATGGAGCCCGAATGGCTTCCCAGCTTGCAGGTGCATGACACCATCAACCACTTTTGGGCTACTTGCAAGCTGTGCATCATGCCTGATCATTGCTTCCTCCCAAGCAAATGCAGGATAGCGAAAAGTCGATGCGGCTGATGCATTGTGCGTGCTGTGTTTGCTACAGTCAAGCAGCGCATGAGGTCTGTGACCAACATCCAGAAGATCACTAAAGCCATGAAGATGGTTGCTGCTTCAAAAATGCGAGTAGCACAAGTTTCGACTGAGAAAGCACGTGGACTGATAGTTCCTCTGATCAAAAGCCTGGGAGACCTCCCAGGTACATGTCTGACACCTTTCTGCGCTTGGTTTTTGCACCAGGGAGGTTTGTGCATTATCTGACTGCTATGGCAGCTTGTAAAGTTCTGCTGCGCAAATCTGTCTACGTCTGACAATGGTGAATGTATGCAGGAGCTGATGTGGAAAACAACGTGACTGTGGCTTACACATCAGACAAGGGTTTGTGTGGCGGCATCAACAGTACGGTCACCAAGTACACAAGAGGAGTCCTCAGGGCAACAGAAGGAGGTTAGCGCATTTCTGTCTCAGCTGCATCAAACATCTCACAGAGATTGCAACTGATCACAGCTGACACGGGTGCTTTTCTTTCTAGTGTCACGCCATGTGCACCCATCTAATCAGTCCTCGACTCAAGCTGCACAAATTTTACTACTGCTGCTTACGCAGAGGGCAAGACGTCAAACATTGTCGTCATGGGTGAGAAAGGGCGTGCTCAGCTTGTGCGTGTGGAGCGCAACAAGATTCTGGCCACCGTGAATGATGTCAACAAGCTGCGTATCACCTTTGCGCAGGTGAGCGTTCTAAGTCAAAATGAGGCCTTGCATGATGCATGCTGTTCATGAAGCGCCCTTTGCATTGAGCACACAAGTATGCATTGCATCTCCATGAGTAGCTGCATGATCATGGCCCATGGCTGCTGTTTGCAACAATGGAACATGGCTGGAACAACAGTTGCCGTTTCATAATCTGTGCAACACACACATGGCCTACTGCCTCATCACATAAGTGTGCCAGCAACCGCTGGCATGCTATCCATATGATCCACTGTTTTTTATATCACAAGGGCTAGGGATAAATGCTAAAGCAATTTACAATCATGCACACTGTCCCACATGTTGCACTTCTGGCTGATTGCAGATTTGTGCCATCTCAGAGGACCTCCTGAAGACTGAGTATGATGCCCTGCGCATTGTGTACAACAGACTTGGCTCCGCTGTCTCTTTCAAGCCAACAATCGCGACTGTCCTGAGCCCTGATGTGAGCTGCTACGTCTCTCATGTGCATCCCTACTTGTCCCATTGCCTAGTCTGGAAGCCTGTGGCCTGCATTGTTGCATCATGCTTGCTGTATTTGGTTTATACTGTCATGTGTTACTCATTGGAAGTACCATGACGAGCGATAAGGAAGAAACAAGACTGGCTCCGCACCTACCTAGTTTACGCTGTTACCAGGACATTACCGTTGTTGCCAGCTTCCATTTCATGTATCATGAATGTCTGGAAAGCTTGGCAGTGAACGACTCCATTGGGGTCTGCATCCTGCCTACTTCATGCCTGATGTTTGTATCAGCAGAAGTGCTGGATCCTGCTGTGCGATGGGGCCCTTTGAAGCCAAAAGACTGCAAGCCTCACTGCAGTTTGTCAATGTTGGTGAACTGTTGACAGGCTCTGGAGAAGAGTGTAGAGGCAGGAGGTGCCCTAGACCAGTATGAGATTGAGGGCCCTGACAGACCAGAGCTCCTACAAGATCTTGCAGAGTTCCAGCTGGCAGCTGTGAGCATCTCAAATCTGTCTTGCTGCTTGCTTTACATGCTTGCCTAGTGTGCTGTACAGGCTGGCAGCACTGACCATTGAGCAAGGGACATACTGGTGCACAGCAGTGTGTGTGTGTGTGTGGCCGCCAGTCCTGCCTCAGCATGAGATACAGCACATCTGCACTCATCTAACCAATTGTCAGATGCTTCTGCCACACACTCAGCCAATACTGCTTGTGAGGAGCCTTCATCAGCTCCTGGCAAGGCTGCTTTTGTGCTACTATGTACAAACAGACAGTATCCAGAGACTGTGTTGAGACTAGTCAAGCAGATAGCACCTTCACAAGGGCCAGACACTTTGTTGCTGATGAAACCAGTACCGGTATCTTTACAACAGCCAGAGAGTATGTTTCTGACTAAGCATTACTGTCTGCAGACGCTGTACAACGCAGCTCTAGAGAACAACTGCAGCGAGCAGGCGTCACGTATGGCTGCCATGGAGAGCTCCACCAAGAATGCCACAGAAATGCTTGGCAAGCTCACCCTCAGTTACAACAGGTGCGCCTGCACTCTGTGTTCACTGACATGCAGGCACAAGACCATTGTCTTCTGGTCAAGCTGCACATGGTGCAGTCTTGCTGTGGCCAGACACTACTCCCATCACCATACCACAGCTACCATGTGGTCCACAACGAGCTCAAATATATGTTCCATGAAGGCACAGTATCACAGCCAACCTGTGCTGCTGCTGCGACATGTACATTGAATGAATGAGCAAATGGACGCAAAGACTCTTGATCACCCAGTTATCAAGCATTGCATGACAGCAAAAGCACTGCAGCAGTGCCTGGTAGTTGGTTGATCAAACATATCTGCATCCATTTGTTCATCCATTCTATCATACAGATGTTCCAGCCCTGTTTGCTAGGTGTCCACTGCATGTGCCCAAGTTCTTAATCTGCGCACCATCATGCCTTGGCACTAGACACTCTTGCACCAAACAGCTAATGCAGTAGATGCACTTTTGGGAAGGGCAAAACCCTGTATCTGCTCAGCAACAAGGCTGCCTTGGTGTCTGTCATGTCATGGTGTCAGATGCTGACCAGCTCCTTTATTGGCTACAATGCAGGTCTCGCCAGTCTGCCATTACCACAGAGCTGATTGAGATTATTTCAGGAGCTGCTGCTTTGGAGGGTTGATTGGTCAAGAGTGCAATGAGAGTATCTCCAGTCCATTATATAATTGATGTTAACTGCAAGGCTTTGCAGTCATTTGTAATCAGAGTAACTTTAGCACATCAACACATTTCAGCATGCCTGTTATATCTGCCTCTAAGCTCTCAGTTCAATGTGGCATATCATTACTTCAAGCAAGCGTACACACATCTTGTATCGTAAGCAGCGTTCTGTACCAAGTGCATCGAGATGCACAGTGTCTAGGCGTTGTCATAAGGGAACGATCATAGCAAAATATGGCTCTATGTGAGGCGTCATGGCCAAATAATTGCCGTCACAGCTGCAACTGCTGTTCCCCACAGAATACACGTAACACAATTTCAGAACAGCTTCCTAAACTTGCACTGGCCAGCAAGCCGAAGGGATAAGCGCAAATGGACAGAATTGACAAAATATGCATGTCAACTTGTAGGAATGAAGTGCACTGGCATCCACCTCAGAGTGAGCTGGTCCTGTCTCCTAGACACAACACGTTTGGACAATAGCCTCAGGTAGCACCAGAATCTGCTCATGCCACATCAGCATGACTCATGAGGTGACTCTGCGCCGTCCAACACTACAGCTACGCTGCCGAGCTGGTCTGACATTACCAGCTCTGAGCACCGACGGTTTCAGTGACTGTACACTGTCAGGCCTGCCAGTTCTGCTGCTGCTGCGGCTCATAGATACTCTCATGCCTGCGGTGACGCAGCAAACCAAGTGATTCCAAAATTCTAGTCTGTATCCTGATGCACGCATGCAAATGCTGTGCAAAATGCTCAGACTGCAGCATTGATCGTGTGTGCACAACTTTACGAGGTGCATGGTAGAATTCAGACATGCTGAAATCTGCGCAAATGGCAGTCATGTGACTGCTTCTATGCAATGTTGCACGTCTGACAGCCATGTAACTGCTTCTATGCAAAGTGCTTGTCTGATAGGGCTTGTAAAATCACCACAACCTAAACAGTCAAAACCCACCAGCTTGATCCTTTTTGACAGGCTTGCTTGGTCTGACGTCAGGCGGTTCCTGAGACCTCATAGAGTCCAGCTTGGCTATGAGAGCATCCATCTGCTTGGCATCATCCTCCCTGATCAGGTCTTGCCAAACTGCCTTCTGGAGCTTAGGGTTTGAGGGCTTCAGCCCTGCCAACAGGGTCAAGTTGTGGGGATGCAAGGGGTCGGCTGCAGACCCTAGCAGAGGTCTCATGGTGTCCGCGCCCTGCATACTGCCTCCTGCAAATGAAGAGCCACACAACTCAGAGCAAGTTTCAACTGCAGCGACGGGTATGCGCCATGCTGACACAGCCAGGCACACAGGACAAGTACAGTGGCTCTTACAATGTTGCTTTCTGAAACTTGCCACTCACCCAATAGGATAAATGGCATCTCTACCATCACGAGCAAAAGTCCTGCCCCCACAGAGCATACAACCATGAGCTGATGAGCATGCTGTGCAATGAAGGTTTTCACAGATGTACAATCATGCAACAGACAGCACCTGAGATGGCATCCCGGCTGTCTGGCTCATCATCCTCTTCCTCTTCTGCTGGCAAGCCATGCTGGTATGCAGTGCTGCTCACTGCCTGAAAGAAGCCAGCGCCCTTGTCATGATGGCAGGGGGCACAGGTAATGTATACAGGCCTGACAGGCTGAACAGGGGTGATTGAGCTGCAGATTGTGCTGCAGATTGTGCAGTTTAACAGCGGATTAAACAGTTTCTTGTGATCTTGCTCTTGCTTCACAGGCCAGTCTCGATGCTCAGTGTCAATGCATGTAGAATCAGTTGTGCGGTTACGATGCATAATGTCGATCCTTGGCACTGCTCCAGCTGTAGTAGCTCAGAAGCAAGATCCACAAGACTTTACAAGGAGGTCTCGCCTCATGAGCATGACTGTCTTGATGCCCCTCTTGTTCTTCTTCTGCTGGTCCACTCTCCTCAGCTTGCTCCTGTTTGACATCTCCTGGCGACCTCACAATCAGGCTCTGGTGTTTCGTCAAAATGTGCACAAGCCCCCCGGTCTGAGTCTTCTGGACTGAGTCACAGAGAGCCGAGTCTGAGCTGAGGTTGTAGATGGGGGCCTCTGGGGGTGTGAGTGGGGTGTGGGGCTGGTATGCGCATCCTGACTGGGGCAGGGGCCGTTGCTGTGATGGGCCCCGCTGTGCTGTCCTCCCACAACAAGGGTACACTCCTGTTTCACGACACAATACACATGTCACAGCAAAACACATATGTCACAAAACATCACACGTGCCACAGCAAACACATATGTCACAGCGCAATACACATGCGACAGCACAATACATATGTCACAGCACAACAAACATGTCACAAAGCAAGCAGTCCATGCACTACAACACACAGACTACAAAATATGCAGCAAGAGGTCTTGCACAGCACGTGTGCGGCACAAGTTTGCAGCATGCACAAGTGCCGTCTCACAGCATTGCTGCACAGTACAGATATGCATATGGCAAACTGTGCATGTCAAGAGGCCATGAAAGCTGTCCTGCTCATGATAATTGACGGTTGCAAAAAGCCCATGACTGCATGCTGCTCAAGCAAGCTGCTGCTGCATTGCTGAGGAGTATGCTGGTAGAGGGTACTCTAGTGACCTGAGGAGCGGCCCTGTGCAAAGACAGGGGTGTCAGGGTGGTGCCTGCAGAGGGGCAGGTCAGCTGCTGGGAAATGCCCCAGGCAGATGCTGCAGAGCAGGACATGCGCAAGGCCCCACAGCTTCCAGTATATCTCCCTCCAACCCCACTCATTCTTTCTCAGCTCCTCTGTAAGCCTGCAGGTATGATGCTTGCTCTGACATTCTGCTGCTGCACATTCTGCTGGTGACACAAGGGTCAAAGTCATCCTGTTCAGGACCCATAGGCTTGATGACTTGACTGGACGAGTGAGAGGATGCATCCAAGGGCATCTAACATGTTTGCTGCATGGTCAGCTCCTGTCAGTGCGCCTTTGCACGCTTGTACACCGCGCTGGGGGCGAGTGGCTAGTTGCATCTGCAAATGTTGCATGTCAAGCAAGTAAGGCCTGCAGAGATTTCGGTTCCAGATAAGGAAGCCACACAGCCAACACCACATATCCAGGATGACAACAGTGCCTGCTGACCTCTGCACCTTCCAGCCTCTGTCCAGTATATGCCGTCTGAATGCTGCAGCCAGGGGGTCACCCTCAGACCTCAACTCCACCTCACACTTCAGCTTATGCCTATAGGGGGCTGAAAAAATCTCGCCACACTGCGTGCATCTGGATAGTGCTGTGGCAGGTTCTCTGATCATGTGATCCACCTTGTGCTTGTACAGCCGCTGCACCAGAAGGTGGGTTCTGAAAGGCTGCAGGGCAGGGCTACTGGGCAAGGGCTGATTGGTATTGCCCTCATCGTGAGATCCTGCTACTGCTCCTGAATTGTCATGGCATAGCTCATGACATGCAGGTGCAGCAGCTTGTCATGTCAGGGTTTTCTATGAAGTTGGTGGTGGTGAGCAGCAGCAGGTGAAGCTGAACGTCTTACTTGACTGATAAGACTGCCATAGGTCCTCAAGATCATCCTCGCTTACCCCCTGAAAGTTGCAGCATAGCATTAAGACCTCAAGTTGTTCCAAATGAGCTGACGATATTGAGGTCTATTGGAACAAGGGCTTAGGGTTATATGGTTAGGGATTTGAATTGCGCTCTGTCTAAGCATGGCCCAACACGACCATGCTGGAGCAGCAACACAAGATTTTGCTTCAGATCAGATGCAGTAGAAGTGGTCCCATGACATGTTCACTGCAACACTCTTGACCAGAGCAACACCAAACCATGCGCCAGACCTTTGCCAACCTGGAAAGCAGGCTGTCTGCCAGGCCTGCCAGGTCATGTGACAGGTGGGCCACCGCTGCAAAGTTCTGGGCAATGAAGGACAAAGCGCTGCTTCTGAGCTCTTCCATCTGCACTAAGATGGTAAGTCTGCGATTTGCGCACATGGTGCAGATGCAAGTGATGATCAGCTCACATGCTACTGCTGAGGCACAACACAGAGATTGCACTAGCATTGAGGCGCAATCGATACCTGAAGAAAGTCAGAAGATATCAGCACCGGCATGCAGTTTGCTGTAGACAAAGCTGGTAGCTGCTGTCCTGCTGCTGCAGCTTTGGCATACTGCAGCAGCCAGCTGAACACCGCGACGTCACACTGCACAGATATTTCTGCATCCTGGGACGGCGATACCCTCTTCAAATACGACTTGAAGTACCTAGGCAAGGCACAGAGAAGTCAGAGGGTCTGATGCAGCCTTGTCGACATGTCTGGAGTGCAATAGCGCAAGGTCTCTGTTGATGTGTCAAACGCTATGAGCGTCAGCACAAACAGACTTGACCGCATGTGACTCACTGCATGGAAGACATCAGGACGCCGTGCTCGCAGGCGAAGTCTTGTCGAAGACATCTTGCTTCATCGAATACATGTATCTTGACTATGCCCATGCCGGCTATTAAGCGCGATATTCAACACACAGCGCCTCAAGCAGGAACGTTAGCTACAGACACTGGTTGATGGCGTTAACGTGGGTCGGTATCTGTATAAGACCTTCCAGACAGGCCAAAAATCCTCTTGTAGCCAGCAGGCTGACTCTGAATGACATTGGATGTCACATTCGCATATAAGGCATATAAGGCATATAAGGCACGCATATTACTTCCTCCTCCACCAATGATTCCTTGATAGATTGGATCTCAGATACACGTCCCCAAGGATGCACTGATTTGCAGAGCCCGGTGAAATGCCTGGATCATAGGTAATATATCCTCCACCAATGACTGTGAGCACTGTAAAGCACGGTCGCATAAGTCAAGTATTGACATATACGGCAACATGCAGCTGTACACACATGCTTGTTTGTCACCCGGCCGGCTGTCTGAACAGCTGTTTTTGAAAATCGCACAAATATTTTCATAATTAATTCAAAGTGTCAACAGCAGAAAAGACTTTCATCCATGTCCTTGTTGCATATGTATGACCATTGGACTTATAAGCATTTTCAGCATACTCATCTTAGATGGTGGTGATCTCATCAGACAAGAGATTCGCAGCTCCATGCAGCTCAAGACAAACATCTGGCCGCAGAGCTCCTAAGCGATTTATAAAAATGGCAAGCGCAGACATGGAAGCATCATCTGCTGGTGTTCCCTCGTCAACACTGACACTGGTAAGTTGCTCAAGATTTGATAGACCTAGTAGTTTGAGATCCACCTTGAAGTTGCCGTTGATTGCTAGATTCTGCAGAGCTGCCATTGAAGCCCAGTCAAGCGCAAGAGTGACACAGCCTCCAACACAGCAAGATACAGACAAAACAGAGAGTCTAGTCAAGGCCTCTAACTCCTGACTGAGGGTCACGCAGCTACTGACATCCAACTGAAGCCTTTCAAGGGTAACCATGCCATATAACCATGTAAGATCTAACTGTTCACCAGCACTGTCGGGAACCGCAATACACAGATGTGTAAGATTAGTCAAGCTAGACATGCCAGCAGGAATGACCAGCGCAGAACCACTCGTGCGTATAAAGAGCCTATCTTGAGGTTCATATGCAGCAATTAAGCAACTATCAACCTTCAGATCCCGCAAGGCCTTGCAAGCACATATTCCAATGTAGTCAAGGTCTGTAACTATGCTGTTCACTACCGAAAGCTGGATGAGCGTGTCAACAAAGCTGCCCTGAGAAGAACCTACAGAAACTGTGCAATGCCTGCACAACAGCTGTGTCAAATGTACAGCAGCTGATACAGTATAGAACCGACCGTGCATCAAGCCAAGATCCTTAAGGTGTGGCAAATGTTGTAAAGAGGCAAGATCCAGGAACTGCGTGTCTGCACTGTGCAATGTGCATGATCTCAAGTGCGAGATGCACCCCAAAAAGCTGATGTGCTGCTGTAAAGTGAGGGTGAACGAAGCTGTTTCCAACTTCGAATTTGGTCTGCTGAAAGCTGCCAACAGCTGCTGATTTATAGCATGGGCTTTGCTTGTAGCTGTGACAGACTTTATATGAGGAGCATTTATGTCAAGCCATGCTCCCAGGCTTGCCAGGTGAGTGCTTGACAGCTTCTGCCTGAACACGGCATAGCTGGGCAGCTCAGGATGCTGTCGGAGAACATCCATGAAATGTCTGCAGACCAACGGCAGGCCACAAAACGTTCTCTGGGCTAGATGACTTCCAGTAAGGTGGACATCGCCATCGTCAAGGTGGAGAGGAGGATTTGTCGGCTGAAGGTACGAGAAGATCTTTGCCCACACCTCAGCCGGAACAAGAGTTTCAGCAGGAGGTTGTTGACTGGGAGTCATTGCGACGCCTACACTGCACGCAATTCCGCCTGCATGCGCGACAACGACACCAGTCTGAACGAGAGCCTGAAGCCAAACCAAGTTCGAAGCGGACGATTCACCCAACCTAATAAGTATTGGCCGTGTTCCTGAGACTGAGCTCTGAAACCAGGCAACTTTCCAAAGAAGAAGATCTGGAAGAAATTCCTCAAGTGGTTTTGCCCACTCTCGTCGTCGAGACGTTGTAACAGCATTGATACGGAAGTTGCGTTTGGTACATATACTACGCCCATAGCAGGTGCGGTGGCCAAAGCGTCCTCATCCTGTGATCAGCAACAGCCCTAATCTCAAGTTGTCAACCGTGTCGGCTCCGCGACAGTAGTCGTGCTGTCTAGATAGACCAACAACCTGGTGGAAGCTCCATGCTTCAGCAGTTCCTGGCCGCTGCTGCGAGGGGGAGACGGGTCCCTCGTAAGGGTTTCACTGCTTTGAACTCGAAAAGAGGCCCACGAACTTTCTACAAAGGAAAGGGAGCGGAGCCTACAGGGCACCACACGAGAAAAGGCAAGACTCTGCTTGAATGCATCAGCCGGCCGCTGATCTTACCCAGATTGGACTGATAGGATATGACTTTGTGTTCAGGTGGCTACCAGTTGTTGAAGGGAAAGCTACCGGAGTATGTAGTGCCAGACTTGAAAGGCTTTGCGGTATGTGCTGCAAGTCATTTGCATATACTCTGCATCTTTATAAACTTACGCAACACACTCTGATCCTGCTGTGTCTGCAGCTGAAGCCCTATGTCTCACGCGCAACAACAAAGGCAGAATAGGCTTGCACACTATTTTGGGTATGACAGACACTCTGCAAACTGCTGCTGAGTCATGCTTACGTGCATCAAGCATGACCATGTGTCAACCCTCAGCCCCTTCATTACGAGCTATCTCAAAGAAGATCAGGCAATTGTAGGCAGTTCTACAGCCAGTCAAGGCAAATTAGTGGCAGGAGAAATGCAACAACAGCTGCTGAGCAGGCACGTCATGAATTCAGTACATGCTGATACAGCCTATGGCTGAGTTGACTCAATCTGAACCTACATCGGCTGTGTATCTCTTCTGGGATTTGGCTAGCGTCACTTGCAGCAATTGATGCTGCAAAACGCCAATACGCACAGACATCTGCTTCAGCTCAGTCTTGATACTCTTGATGGCAGCTTTTATCCGTACCACTGGTGATGAGTCACTGATGTTGCTGCCTCGCTCGTCAAGTTCATTCTTCTTGTCCTCCAATTCCTATATATATGCGTGTCAGCTCTGGGAAATGCAGAAAAATGACTGAAAATTTTCATGTCGTAATGTAATCCAAGCGCCTGAGGATCAGCATCAGGCGTTCTCTGCTTTAGAGAACTGTCTCAGAGTTTTGGTTTGAAGCTGATGTCAGATTCAGTCAAACGCTTGCAGAATTGCTACATGCAGCGCATTGTCTGCAAGCACCAACAACTTGAACAACACTTTGGAGGTAGTTCCTTGAGGTCACCAGTTGTCAAGGCAGGTGTCTTAAGCCAGTACCACAGACCAGCATGCAGCTCATACCTTGGCAATATTTGTCAACTCATTGTCCAGCTCTGCTGCAGCATCCTGCTTCTGGTTGAACTGCATCTGCAGCTGAGACAAGTGCTCTTTGGCATCCCTGTACTCAGCTGTGAGGTGGTCGCACTGTGAGTTGAGGAAGCGCTCCCTTGTTGCCAGCTTGTCTAGAGCAACAGCAACCTGCAGAACAGCAATGAAACGACACAATACTCAGTGCTGCACATGCTGTGTTGTTTGCATGCACACACAGCAGTCATTTTGTTATGCAATCGAGTTGACTGATTTAAAGCTGCAGAATGTGCTTTTATCATTTAATTGTGGACTGGAGCGTGGCCAAGACATAACAGCAAAAGCATCACATGAAAGTTGTACACATTAAATTTCTGTGTGATCTAAACATTGCTCATTATGCAAAGCTGGTTATGCAATCTTTGCTATAGACAAGTAATAGCCATCAACCTGTCTCAGAATGGTGGTGGTGTTCTTTGTCAAATCACCCACCTTGCTCCAAAAAGTTTACTGACAGTATGCATATGCACTCTTACCTCAGCGTGCACAGCTCCAAGTGCTGCTTGGGTGTCTGGCCACACAGAGTTGATCTCGCCACTATGCTTGTGAGCATCATCAAGGTGGGACCGCCAGTCTCTGGCATTGGATGCCACAGTGATCTTGAGCCTGGGCGCCACTCTTTCCACTTCCAGACGCCAATCTGCTGGATCCACCTTCATACACATGTGTCACTGGTTGGACTGGTGCTTGAGGAGGATCCAAGGCAGCAGAGCTCAAGCAATTCACATGGGATTTTGTGATCTGAAGCTGCACATAGCTGTGTCTGCAAGTCACCAGTGCAGTTGTTGTTCCTTGATGTGTGTTGTTGGTGATCAAGTGTGTCACAACAGAATGTGTTTCCAAAATGACTGGTTCAGCATGCCCAAATGGGCTTAAACGTCTTTGGCACTTCTATGTCAGGTTTGAGTGTCAAAGTCTTGAGCTATAGGCTTGAGCACAAGCTAGCAGGACAGTCTTTTGTTGAGATTAAGTCGATAGATTTACCAGGCAGCTGCAGGACCGTTTAAGATGCTATGTCAGAAACCACAATCCTAAATCAAAGTTGGCTGACAACATAGCCTTCACCCCTGCCACGCTTCATGCAACAAAAGAGCATGCATTTGCTGCAGAAGCCTTGTCTGCTCATACCTGTAAAGGACAGCAGGTAAAGCGAGTTACTCAGACATTCAGTCACGAAGACAGACAGACAAAGAGACAGACAGACAGGCACGCGAAACCTTGCTGAAGACTGGATTGACAGACGCGCAGAAGCGTACACAAGCAATCTATAGCGCGCATGGCAATACCTGAGCCTCTGCACCATCACCCTCTGCAGCTCCATAGGCAGTTTCAGGTCCCCCTGACGATGTGCCCAAGGGAACATACAGTTCCTCTTCATCTGATGACTGAGCAGCAATCTGCAGGTGCCGTGCCAATGCCATCAAGCTCAATGTGCTGGCAAGTGTCTCGTAGATACAGGACTGGACAAACACTATGATGTCCCATTGTGGCCTCATGGTTGAAAGTGCCATAGCTGGCATCTGGCAATGTCAAAGGTATGACAGAACACAGATGGTGAGTGTGCACCAGGATGCAACTGCCTTCTCTGGGCAGTGAACAGTCCTGCTGGAACATGGCACTGCACACGCACCATGGGCATGATATATGCAAACTCCACACACAATCAAGGCGCTGAGGGTTGTGTGTGCAGCTTGCATGCTAGGCTGTCAATGCTGCTGCCGCATGAGCTGCAGATGAACAGAATCATTGTACCTGGTCATCTATCTCATTGACTGTGACCTCAGCTTCATCATCGACTTCAGCTTCTTCCACATACCTGCAGAGGACATTGCAGAACCAGAGCTCAACTCATGATATGAGTACCTTACTCAGAACGCCTGACATACACCAGCAGTGTCTGCCGGGCATAGGTGAAATTTGTCATGATGGTCAACAGCAAGGTTGAAAATGCAGGTCAGCATCTGAGACGCTGCTGAACTGCCTCCCCGCAGCTGCATTTGCTATTTAAAGTGATGCACCGACGACAGAACACTCGTGCACTGTGCACATTCACGGCATACACCAGTCCCTCAACAACATATCAAGCAACGCCTGCAGGCTTTCTGAGTGATGAGAATGGCCACGTGCTGTTGAGACAAGACGCAGGCAGCAAGACAAGCACATACGTTTCTGCCAGATACACAGGAGCCTGAAATGAGAAGTTGGTAAACTCCAGCGTCAAGTCACACAGTGCATTCAGTATGCTGCATACAGCATCTCCATAGCCCTGCCGCAGTTTTGTTGGAGGGAAAGAGGCAGGAGCAAATCCAGCTTCTCGCAGCTCGGAAAGGATGTTTGTGCATGTCAGGTTTGGGTCATCGTACTGTTGAGGAGGCTGGAAGGGCCTGCCAGATAGCGTCAGCAGCCAAGACACCTGGATTGCGGAGTAGGCAACATTGAATTTCAATTCGGGATGGCATTGATGGGACAAGGCTGCCGTCATACTGGATAGGCAAAACAGTGTATCGCTACAAGACTTCATGTAATATGTCAAGCTGCAGTTCTGTGTCTGTGCGGTACATTGATTTGATGCACATACCAGGCTTGTAAAGTAATGGAATTGCTCGTTTTGACCGCTCATAGGTGCCGGTAGACAGAAATATGTCCTTGACAAAGGTTTGAGGTGTCGCCTGCACATACCATACATTCTTTGCACAAGCATGGAATTGCATCATGCAGCAGAATTTTACAAATCATCAGAGTTGGCAATAGATTACTTACTTGGGCTTGCAAAAATCTCTTTCATAGTTCAGCAGCTTCAGCTTGTCTATAATTTGGGCCTACATGAACCAGAAGCGGCATTGCCCGTCCTGTGATTTGAGCTCACAGTCGTGCTATAACTCACAACCTATGCTTACCATGCATAGATCAGCTGGAAAACTGGTCTGCATAACACCGACAAGCGTGATCAGTCCAAGAAGTCGTTTTACGGTTGAGATAGCCCACCAATATTACCTCAAATGATCTCAAGCCCAAACTTTGGGGTCCAGGTCCAGCTTGATTTGAGTCTACGTCGGTGGACGTGCGGGATCGCTGCAGAGGGCAAAGCTTCAATAACAGCACACGTGTGATCGTGAAAAGCACACGTATGATCGGAAAAAAACTGCTTGTTCAAGACTCACCCGGGACTGCATGATGCCACAACTGTCGTGAGGGGTGGACCGTCAAAGCTAATATTGAAGCAGTGTGTACCCGTTTGCGCTTCTTTTCATGACTTGATGCCACTTTACTGCGCGCACGGCAGGCGCTCACGCGGCACGTACGATGCTACAACTACCGTGGTCACAATTATGTTGGTGTGCAAAAAACGGCGACCCCTTTAAAAACAATAAACTTTATTATTGACGCCCTCGACCCCAATTTAAAAATAATAAATAATTTAACGAAAGAGCCGCTTTGAGCGCGAAAAGCTGTGCTGCTTGATCTAGCTTGCTACCGCACACGCTCAAGGATTTTGCGGCCGTCCTGGCCGTGGTTCGAAAAACCTTATGTCCACATCACGGCAAGCGATTCTTCGATGAATTCATAGAGCAGTTTCGACTTTCGAGACGCTGTGAACCCATACTTTCTGGCCGTCTTTGGTCCTGCTAACTTGCCAGTCTGTGGTTTTAGTGCATTCTTTTGGTGTCTGTACTTGTATTTCAGCTGAAAGGGGTTTTTTGCCCCCCTTCAACAACAATCGACCTGCATTAAAATCATTAAAAGTATAATTAGAGGTGCCGACCCTATTTTAAAATAGTTTATTAAAGTAAAACTGTTTTAATCAGTTTATTGCGCAAAAGGTCGTTTGCAATATTCCGGAGGGTCGCGACCCTATATAAAATCCGACCAACATTAATGTGACTACGGCACTACTACATTTGGGACCAACGACCAACATCTGAGAGAAGAACAAACTATAAACATAATGGACAAACTCACCCATCACTCAAGCAAACTGTTTTTTGCGTTTCTCAACAAAGTACCAAAGATTGCAGGGGGTTATTGATGGAGGGTGCTACTCCTGCGGCGTATCTGACTAGTGCATGATACAAAAACACCTAATAATTGTACTTTGATTAAGCCAAAATTTCGATAGAGAATCGTGTATATATAGAGCACAGGTGATTGCATGGAGAGTTTGATGAAAGGTGCTAGCACTGCAGCACATCTGCACATCTAAGACTAGGTGCAGATTTGAGCCAAGCTATAGCTAGCAGTGCTGCCGCATCAGCAGCTGTGTGCTCAATAAAGGCAATATGCATATCATAATATGAGGCACAGGGCTGTGCCTGTCTCTGAAACCACGATGCAATGTCAAATGAGAGGTTGCACAAATGACAATGCCCCATGAAAATAGCGTTTCCTGAGACACCTCCTTAACAGGGCAGGATCAGCAGTGAATGGCAGACTCAGCAGCAATTGATTCACACGTGAAGCGCTTTTATGTTCAAAGACACACATCTGTGCTTATTAACAAGGGCATGCAGCTTTACTTCATGCAGGCAATGTGGCGAGAAGCCCTTGAGCATTGATTGCAGCCAATCGTGGCTGTCAACCAGTAGAAGCAATGAGGGAGGAATTAAGGGGAAGTATCATTCGTCTTCATTGGTTTCGGAGGTACTTCCACCCGCAGTCATCATCGACATCGCAGCCTAATCTCTCTCTCTCTCTCATCCAAGTACATTGGTACGCGCAGCTGACGATTCAAACATCAGGTTTCCTGGCTACAAAAGCAATCAGTTTGTCAATTTACCTGATCCTCAGCATTGCCTGTTTTGTATTGGTCTCCACCACCGGCCTAACATGTCACAGTCCGCCTAGTATGCCTTCCGCTTGGGGATGCTCAGGTGTCCTCACAACACGCACCAGTCGCATCATCGACATCGCAGCCTCTTGCGCCTTGGTCACCGTGTTTGTAAGCAGGACCATGGAGACTTCTGCTGCGTCAAGTTGCGCACAGTCAAGTGCTCCTTCTCTCGCGCACAACGCCTGGTCGCACAAGCTGTCGCAGCAGAGCCTGAAGTAATGCAGACAGTAGAAGTCTCGCTCGGCGACCGATCTTACCCAATTTACATAGGTCAAGGCCTTCTGGACAGGAGCGATCTTTTACAGCAGCATGTCCTGGGGAAGAAAGTACTAATAGTAACAAATGAAACTGTGGCTCCCTTGTACCTAGACAGGTGTGTGTTGCCACAGACCCCAGACTGTGTCTGACGCTGCACTGCTTCAGTGATGGGCGCCTGCAAACTTGCACCTACTTTTGTAGGTGCATCAATGCCCTCAGCTCTGGAGGCAGACATGAAATCCAGGTTGTCACGCTTCCAGACGGGGAGCAGTTCAAGAGTCTGGAAGTGCTGCAGCAAGTCTGGGACAAAGCATTGCGGAGCAGACTGGACCGCAACTCCACGTTTGTAGCTCTTGGCGGAGGTGTCATTGGTGACATGTGTGGTTTTGCTGCATCTGCATACCAAAGGGGAGTTCACTTCATACAGGTATGAGGCTGTAGAAGGCACTGAGACACTTTGTGAGTGCGTTACTCTGAGAGACAATTCTTGCAGTCATGTTGGCCATTCAAGCGTTGACGTGCAGTATTGTGTATCTGGCTTAGCATCAGGACAACTGAGGCACAGCTGCAGGCACAGCTTAGTGTTTTGTGACCTGAAATGTACCACTTGCTGGTTCACCGTCATTCAGATGACCCAGATGACAGGCAACACTAATCCACTTTGTCATATGCTCAGCATGTCAAACAATGCACAGAATAGAATGCAGCATTGAGCTGTTTCTGCAATGCAAGACAGCATGCTACCATACTGTTGGGGCAGGCATGCAACATCTGCAGCGTCTGTATGTGTCTGTAGGTACCAACCACTGTTATGGCCACGGTAGACTCCTCAGTTGGCGGCAAAACAGGCGTGAACCATCCCTTGGGAAAGAACATGATTGGTGCATTCTATCAGCCACAGTGCGTACTGATAGATACAGACACCCTCATAACCCTTCCAGACAGGGAGCTAGCCTCAGGCATCTCAGAAATTGTCAAGTATGGCCTGATCAGAGACGCACCTCTGTTTGAGTGGCTGGAGGAGAACATGGACAGACTGATGCAGCGCAATCCAGAGGTACTGCCTCTTGCGCTTGTATTTAAAGTGTGGCACCTGTCAGGCGGGTTGCCTGTTGTTCAAATTTGGAGATGTTGATGCAAAGCAACTCTTTCCTGATTGAAGGCTGCTTGACTGCTTGTGTGCTCTTGAGCATTTGCGTACTTTGTGAGGCACCTGCAAACTTCGCAGGATGTACACATTTGAGCAACACACACCAGCACACAGCACATGCTTGTGCACAGCATCAGCAGGGCGACTCAAATGCAATTCCTTGGGTTTGTTCTACTGCATATGCACAAGTCACAGTTGTCTTATGAGTTTTGCTTGCATTTCTGCTGCTCATCTGCTCTTGTTTGCAGTCCAGTGCAATCCTTGGCCTCTGTTATGCAACACTCACAGCACTCTCAACAGCTGTGACAGCTTTGCTGCATGTTTTGACATTCTTGGCGATTTCACCATCTTTTCGGTGCAGGCATGGACATATGCCATTGAGCAGTCTTGTCTCAACAAAGCTGCAGTGGTGGCAGCTGATGAGAGAGAAGGGGGTGTGAGGGCCACCCTCAACCTGGGGCACACCTTTGGACATGCCATTGAGACTGGTCTTGGATACGGTGCGCTAATTTTCAGCCTTTTCCAATCCTGAAACATCTATGTCTTTACAGAGACGTCCATCCTACAGTAGAAATCTAAACTCAGAAACGCCTGGGGACAGCAAAAATGCGTTTCTACGTTGGGGAGATGTTTCAGATAACTTTCAGACATGTCTGATGTGCCTTGCCAGTGGAATGCTTGTTCTACATGCAGGCTTATTCGCATTATGTACTGATTATGTCATGATCTGTGTATCTGAGCTTGACATGCAATGCATGTGAGCCATTTTCACACGATGCAAGCTAGGCAGCACTCAGGCTTAGGCTCTTTTGCCACCAATTGGCCTGACAGAGTCAATCAAGGCTGCGTCTTGCTCATTGCAAAGCAGAGAATCTGCTGCAGCAGCAACAGCCTGTGTGGTGAAGCACAGCATGATGTGCCTGTGCTTGTTGAGTGTGATAGCCTGAGCGTTTCAGCCTGCAGCAGAGTAGAATTTCATGCATGACACAGCTTCACACTCACAAAAATCTGTTGAGCCATGCATATACCTGTTACGCTGTCCTCGGGCTAGACTCTAGAGGTTTGTGTACTGCTGTACCAAGCCTGCCCTTTGCTGCTGTTGCTTGTCTCACATGTACTGAACATCTCTGGTGGCTCTGACCATGGAAATCATCCTTATGCAAGCTTCTGTGTTCGTGTAGCACATTTACACGAAATGAGTGGTGGAGTGCAGGAGTGTGGTTGCATGGGGAGGCAGTGGCCGCAGGTACGGTGATGGCAGCTGACATGTCACACAGGCTGGGCTGGATAGATCAGAGCATTCTGGATAGGACGCGCCATTTGCTGCAAAGGGCCAAGCTGCCTGTAGAGGCTCCTCAGGTGTGAGCCTTTTTACATCTTGCTGCCTATGTTCCTCTGACCATTCTCCAGGCTTATGGCATGGTGTGTTTCGCTGATGTTGAGTGCCATGCACCCTTACCTTGTGACCGCACAAGCTTGCATATCAGGCCATCCTGCTCAGTTGTATGCAGTTGCTGATGCTGTTGCTGGCCATGACTGAGTGCATCCCTGCTTCACAGATAGCTGGTTGAAATGTGGCAAGCAACACGCAGTCTCAGCAAGCTGACAGAGCATTGATCAAGGCGCAACAAGTTGCATTACTCGCTGTTGCAGCCCTCATTCTGCTGATGCAGGGCATGACACAGCAGAAGTTCAGGGATCTGATGGCTGTTGACAAGAAGGTGTTGGATGGAGCACTGCGCTTGATCCTGCTGAAAGGACCACTAGGAAGCTGTGTGTTCACCGCAGACTTTGACGCACAAGCCTTAGATCAAACGCTCACCAGTTTTTGTCAAGCGTGATCTGCATAGCCAGGTTGCTACCTGAGGCATGTTGCTCAAACAAGAGATACACAGCTGCATTGTGTTTCTCTATGGACAGTGCCACTCTGTGTCCGCAAGGCTCAAAGCTTGCTTACACAAGTGGCATTACCGCATAATCTGATGACTGCAAAGTTTTACAGCGTTGATGTGTTGGTGCGCTACACCAACCAAAACTGCAGGCATGTGCATGCCAGAGCCTGCCAACATGCCATTGGCATACAGGAAATACCAGGGGTCATGCAAGAAAAGCTGACTGCAGAACCACAAAACGCTGGGGCAAGGACAGGTCCCCTCTTCGTAAACCCATTACTGAAACGGTTGAAAGGCCAAGGGGTCTGACCTGAGAACTGCGCTACATTGAGCCTAACGGCGCTGTCTTTTATTTTCTTTGCATGCAGAATTGCTAAGCCTGTTTGCAAGCCGGTTGGTTCAAATGAGGGGACCAGTTGTCTGTCTTGATTCACACAGTAACCCAGAGCTTTGCAATGAATGTAGTTTATATAAGCTTACATGCTCACAGACGCCTGCCAGACTGGACTGTGATGTCCTATAGGAATAGCTACTGCTAAAGAATGCACATTGGTGAACACAGTGTGCGCCAAACGTCACTTGAGGAAGCAAGGACAGAAACCAAAAGCAGCCTGATACATATGATGTGATGGTATGCCATACATGATCCCACATACTACATGCTCAACTTTAGGCCATGCTAGTATGGTCGAATACACATGTGGGTCACAGAGCATACACACCACTGCACTCCAAGACCATAAGCACAGGGTTGCTCTGCTGAGTTTAGCGGCCTTTTCTCGCTCAGCGTTGCTGAGCGTCGCAGCCTGCAGAAGAATTGCATGAGCGAGTTCTCTGACCATCGATGCCGGTGTGGTAACGACACTTTCGAATGGCACACACACGGCATGCAGCAAGAGCCACTTGCAGCATTCACAGCCTCTGTTGAGCTCTTCTTCTACCTTTGAAGGCTTTGACCATTTCTGTAACAGCTGGTGGACGTTCCTCTGGTATGCTTGCAGGTGTCTGTACCAATGGGAACGCTGCACATGATCTTTGACACTGCTGCTGATGAAGGATACACCCCTGGCCAGCATGCCCTGAGTGACAGGCTGCAGCATGTCAAGTTCTTGGTCGGGGCAGCTTCCAGCTTGACATGAACATGCTTCAGAGTGATACACCTGCGCTGTGTGATTATCTACAAATGGCTGCACACATTTTGAAGCACTACAAGCTGAAACCCTTCCAGGTATGGCAGCCATATTGTGGTCTTCCTAGGCTTCGTGCAGCACCCAGCTGGACACATGCTGACGGAGCTGCCTCACAGACAACTTGAATGAACTCGCTTGTACAAGCGCAAGCTGCATTTGCACAGGCTCTGCTTTGGTAGACTACCTGCAACATGGCATGTGTTTTCAGCTGGTTCATTTGGCAATTGCCTACATAGACTGTGATTGGTCAAATTGTGTCGCAGAAAGCACACATGTGCTGCACATATCTCCTATACTATCAAGCTCTGCTCTTTTCAGTGTCTGACTCAGAAGACTCATGAGTGCAATGTATCTCATATGCTGTGTTGCTGTTATTCAATGACTGTGTGGTCACGTTGCTGGTGCATGCTTGCAGCAATGGGAAGCACAAGCAACGTTGCAGTGTTGCATGTGTACAGGAAGCTAGTCCCAACGGCATCCTGATTGCAACTGGTAAAGAGTAAAAAAACAGAAGATTTTTGGCGCAGATCTGCAAGAGAGAGTTGCAGCGACCCTGTCCAGCATGGTGCAATGTCAGCGTGGTGACCATGGGAGATCTCCTTTCAGCAGCAGCTGCACTTGATTGCAGGTGTAGTAAAAGAGTATGGCCATTGTCATCAGGGGAATTGCAGAGCCCATATACGCATCCCAAAAGTTACCGCAGGTGCTCTGGTTGGTGTGACTGGTTCAGACTTAGTTAGCTTTCTCATTATGCCATTTCGTGATGCCATCCTGGAAATCTTTCTCAACGTGATGGGTGTACCACCATACAACCCAGAGCTTGCCAAGCGAGCCCGCAAATATGGCAAAGTCCTACACTCTTATTTCAGCCCTTTTCAATGCCACTCTTTACATGGATAAAGCCACTGGGAAGCCAGTGGATGCTCCACCTGTTCGCCAGAGCAGACTGATGCCAGTGGACGAGGGAGCCTTGTTGCTGCAGTCCAAAGTGCTATCAAGGCATCTGTAATCTTGCTCAGTTACGGTAACGCCAGCAGTTAGGTCAAGATGCATACATCCGTGCCATACGACTGGATACATACCGCTCTGCCCATGTCAGAGGCGAAACCAGCGCGATAAACATCACTGAACACCCGGTCGGATCTTTGTTGATCTGTTGCACAATAAATGTGCTGCAAACACTCGCCAACAACCGGTCCAATTTCTGGTACGAGGTCGACCGTGACTGATCACCACAAGCCCTGCTTGCTATGGTGTGCGAATAACTACTGTGTAGAATCAAAGGCAACGGCGACAACGGCACTTTTGCAGTAATGTGAAAGCTACGCTACGCTGCTGTACGCCTGTCCAAAATACGAGAACCGAGTCTGCATGCAGCTTCAGACCAGCATAAGTAGCGTCAGTTGGGGGCTCATGGTAAGACCTGCTGTTGAATTCTCCGTCGTGCTTCTGGTATATACAATGATAACGGTTATGCTTAGCGTGTCGGCCCTAAGAGTTTTACGGTTCATGTTGCTTGCAGTATTCAGAACCCCTGCGAGTTTGTAAGCTGCAGACAACCTTATGCCATGCACCTCTCATGCGAACGTCAACAGCACGCTATCTGCCCCCATATGCATCGACACTAAAGCATGATCCCAAAGTCCACTGCCAGTGTGTGGGCACAGCAACAGCAGAGGCCAGTATCAACCAGTCAGCGTTAGAAAGCACTGCGTCCCAACAAAATACCCAAAGCGAACTTACAGCTCAAAAGAGTGATATGCACCAGCTTGTGCCCAGGCTCACTGAGAGAGCGCTGACTTTTTTAGAGTCACTGGAGATCAGGCAAGCATTTGTCCCATACCTGGCAAGACTGAAGACGATTACATGCTTTCATTGCACCGTCCCATTGTCAGCATTACTCATTGCCGTGTGGTGCTGCTCTTGCAGGAACTTTGCTTTGATAGAAGAGCAGAATGTGAGCTTCAAGCCTGGGCTGAATGTCATCACTGGAGAGAGTGGAGCTGGCAAATCTGTTCTAGTGGAAGCCCTCGGGCAGGTACACAATACTGCATGGAATGTCAACAATACTTATGCTGGCTTGCGCTGATGCATGCATCCATGCATCAGCGTCAGTCCGTGCTGCTCCTGGCGCTTTGACTTTGTATTGTATGCCATGAAATACTGCCATCAATCTGCTCATTGCTGTGTAAGTGCTGACGCATAGGATGCCAGGCATGATCCTGAATGCTTACAGGTATTTGGGATGCCAGCAAGTGACAACTGTGTGAGGCCCCCTGCCACAACAGCATCTGTTGAAGCGCACCTTCAACTGTCAGCGGCTCATCAGGTACATCAGCTTGGCCATCATCTTGCGTACTATCAAAACATGTTTTCACGGTGTTGATCATTCCCTCCTGAGGGATTGTCATACATGTTGACAACCCCTTGGGGCTAAGTCTGATGCCCTACCCCTGCGGGAAGCATCGACTTTCAGATCTTGCGTACAATCGCATTACTTGCCTGTCATCTTGCGACTTGCCCATCATTGCTGCTTACTATGTGATCATCAGGTGCTGGCTGCTGGTGAGTGCAAGTGGATCACTGCATCCAGCAGCTCTGCAGCCTTTGCGCTCTCTCCTCTCTCTGTGAATGTATAATGATGCTCGCAGGGCCTTCTTTGATTAACGCTCCTGCTTCATCTGTCAGCTCTGTAGCACACATGAAACCTGCATTGATATCCCACATGAATCCCCTGATCTGTAATGACCCATTGCGCTCAGCTGGTGCTCCCAATTTTCAAAGCTTGGATGGGTTTTGTGGGAGCACCTCAGTGATGCGGCTTAGAGTAACACACATTCAAACTTATGCTATTTGCTAGGGTACTTGAAGATATTGACAGGGAGGTAGTGTGTCAAAGTGTTGCCTGGGACCCGTATATGGAAAGTATAGAGACATGGATTGCAAATCTTGATAGTTTGCAGGTAACAAGCAATTTTCAACTAGAAAAAGAAAGAAAACAAGAAATCTGTCCATCCCAAGCCAGTTACGTACACTGGGTTGTAGTCAGGACTGCACATATGTGACTCTCAGAGGTTTGATGTGTATTGTGTTCGAGGTAACTGACAGAATTGTCAATGATGCATGCAGGCAGCCCTGCCAAAGCTGCTGGCTAGCCTGGGACTTCCCACAACAACCCCTTTCTCCTCATCATCCCTCCTTCCTGCAACAACCCATTCCTCCTCATCATCTCTCCCACCTGCAAACGAGCTAGTTCTGAGGCGGCAGATTAGCACTGTGGACACGTCAGTGCGTAGCCGGTATTGCCTTTCTCGCTGCCTGTTTTGTCATGTGCTGCAATTCTGCATTCCTGCAACAAGAAAGTGGCTTATATGACCACAACCCGGAACAACACCTCGTAACGGTGTCAGGACCATGTGTCAGGACCATGTGTATCTGACCTCTGGTGCCAACATGGGTCTGCTGAATAATTGAGAGGACGAATGCAAAGATACCATGCAGAAACAGGAGAAGAAGCAACAGTGAGGAGTGTGCTGCAGGTGCTATGTGAATGGGACAGCTACATCCCTCAGAGTGCTCAGAGAGCTCAGAGCTGCTCTTGTAGATGTCAACGGTCAGCATGCTGCTCTTTCAATCAGGTGTGTTCATCTCTGCTGCTTGCTTTCGCATATACAAACCACTTGCTTGTGTTGCCTGGCACGTTGCCCCGCACCGTGCTCTGTGTCAGTGTTGCCCATCTCATCCTCGTGCTACAGCGGCAGCACGACCAAGCAATTCTTGAGGTGATTGCTGCTGCTGCTGCTGCTGCTGCTGCTGCCACAGCAATGCCTGCTGAGACTTGCAACACTGATGTTTGTTGTGATTGCTACAGATCATGTCTCAACTGCTGCTGTGAGGGCTGATGCCGACTGTATTGTTACACAGACTTGTTGATGCAGGGACAGTGTAACGCAGATTGCCATGCTGGACCGCATTGCTGGGACCACCAGTCAAGCTGCTGCTTTTGGTGCTAGCCTACACACTCTCAGACAGATGGAGCAAGAGCTGGCAGACATTGCCACCCTAGGCAATGAAGAAGAGCGGAATGAGGTTCAGCAGATGATTCAAGAGGTAATACAATCCCATGTCTGCAGATTGCAATGAGTCAATACAGCACTCACATGACTCACATGTGCCTGTCCAGGCTGCATTGGAAAAAATGCCAATCAATATATATGCGTACAAACATGATGTACAAGTATAGATATGAATATAAACGTAAGTTGTGATCTGTTTGTAAGGATAATGTGCTTGCAGGTTCACCGCTCAAAGCTTGAGGAAGGTGAAGAACGGTTTCTGAGAGCTAGGCTGAGACAGCTGGAATCAAGGCGGTCCTCAGTAGAGAGAGCAGGGCTGGTACACCTGGGGGTGTCAGGGGAGGGGGGTGTGGGTGGGGTTGTGGAGGTCCTTCGCACCCTGGAGGGCCATGTGGATGCCATACTGGTCCAAGAAGAGGCACACACTCAACTCAGCACGACAGGTCAGCAATCATGTGCTGACCCTTGAACATGCAGTCCATCAGCATTTGAGACTGCAACAACTACTGCAGCCAACTTTCCTGTTGTGTTGTTTGGTCAGGAAGATCAGACGCAACTTCGCACTCCAGGTTCACATCACATTTCGGCTTGAACAGCTTGTACACATCGCGCATGCACCTTTTGTGGTGATGTGGCTATGAGGAAGATGCAGCAGCCACCCTTGCTGCAGCTGCAAGCAGCCGAGTCTGCCTTGTGATGATGGTGTTATGTCATCAAGATGAAGCTGCGTATAGCATGCAAGGCAGCAATCAGAGGATATTGAGAAGCATGCGATGGCCAGCCCATTCTGGGGCTTCAGGCATGATTCAGGCAGCTTCTTCATGCAATTGCCTCAACATGCACTCAACCATAAACAACTCAGCTAGCTGTCATAGCGCAGCACAGCCTCTCTGCGAGTCTTCCCAGAGAATAAAGGGATGTCTGTCAGTGGCAAACCAACTATACCAACTATACCAACTGAACTAAATATAGCTGTTGGTGGCAAAACAACTATAGAAGCAGCTTGTGCTGCAGTTGCTGAGTATAGCTGTCCTTTGCAGGGCAAGAGAGGAATTTAGAAGAGGAAGACCAGCAGGATGCTGAGGCGTCTACGTCTGGCTACGATGACAATGGTGACTCAGCGGCGAGCATAGCTGCCATGGATGAGGCACTGACTGCCCTTGAGCAGGCGCGCATGCTGGTCAAAAGCGCAGCAGGCAAGGTCAGTCAGCGGCATTTTGCTTTGCTCTGCCAGCAAGACAGCTTTATAAATGCATATGGGCTATTTATATGGGCGTAAGCTTTCAAAACACCCTAAATCCCGAACCCTGAATATGGGCGTAATTGTGTGCATGCATATGGGTTATGCTTATGGGCATGTTTGTCTGCATGCATGTATGCATGTGGGCTATTGTTTGAGCAGCCTAGTGGTCAGCCAAGTTGGGCTGGCTTACACCTGTCTGTCTTTTGGGCTGTTGTGTGGTACAAATGCTGTGTGGTAGACAACTGGTGGACAAATGCTTTACGAAAGATGCATCAAAGATGTCTTTGCACTGGGCTGACAGGTTTACTTACAATGATGTTTGACTGGACCCACAAGGCAGGCGTATTTGCTGTCTTGTGATGCGTCATACTCAACGGTATTCTCACATCTTAAGCCTACAGCACTTCCATTCCAGATTCTGAGACTAAGCCATATCATCCAAAACTGTGTCCATGCTACTGACTGTAGGGTGCTGTCTTGCCTGCGTGCTGCTGAAATTCCAGCTTGCATGACGCAGCATTAGCTCTGCTGTTGTCAAGCTTGTGAACAGTGCGATGCAGGTGCATGTTTCTTTTCTTTTCTTTTCCTTTTTTCCCCTTTTCTTTTCTGAATGGTTGCACAAGTAACTTATTTTCCTACAGCGTGATAGAGTCAATCCAGCCGCAGATCCCCCTATGGCTACCTTGTTACAATATGCAGGTTGGAGTGTATGCGCGTAAGCACCGGTACCTTCAGCAAGAACACGACGAAGCCCTGCAGCGATTGCAGATGGTAGAGCGGCTGCTGAAGCAGTTTGACTGTACCTCTTCCCAAGAGCTACTCACAGCAGTAGCTGAAGCTGAAGCTGACCTTGACATGTGGTACCAGATGGAAGGTAAACGACAGCAATCACTTGTGAATTGCATTGGGCTATACAAGATGAATATATCTGAAGGACTATTTGGTGCGTCATATGGAGTGGGGATGAGTGCAGCTCTCAATACCTGATAAGTAATAACTAATAGCTGATAAGTCTGCCAGCTACTTTGCCCTATGGAATGGGGATTCATGCAGCTTGAGTGAACCTGCAGTGCAGTTGTCAATACTTGTGAGTAATACCCATGCCGACCGTGGCATCCACGCACTTTGTGAAGCAGGAAGACGGCTGAATGGTTTGACACCGTCTGTGGCGACTCTTCTACTTTGTGAGTGCTGTGCGCAAATGGTGACTGTCACCAAGGTCAGTGAAGGTGCATATGTTGAGAGTGCTGAGCATGTTGGGCTGCTCAGAGAAGACTGCCCTTTGGGGTTTGATCATTAAAGCTGCACATCAGGGACGCCCTTTGGGGCTGCTCATTGGAGTGTTGCCACAGGAGCTGCCTATTGTTTCTACCTACTGACTTAGGCTGCCCATCAACCCTGCCTATTTGTTTTGGCAATTGATGCTTCCTTTTGGAACTGCTCACAATGCCAAGCTTGTCAGGCAAGCCCGCAGCCGCCCAGTCTTTCTGCAACACAGTGATGAGAGCTAGGATGAGGATTAGCAAACACAGCATGCAGGCATGTACAGCACATGCACAAGTTACCAGTCGTGTGTGTCTGCATGGATTGTCATACATGGTTTGTGCTTACAGGGCAAGAGGAAGAGCTACAAGAGCAGGTGGCAACACAGCAGCAGCAGCTGCAGGAAGCTGCCATGCAGCTGAGCTTGCAGCGGCAAGCAGCTGGTGGGAAGCTGAAGTCAGCTGTGGAGAAGTGCCTTGCTGAGCTGGCAATGCAAGACAGCCAGTTTGATGTGGACCTCGCATGGCGTGAAGGCCAGCAGGCAAGGACTGCATCACACCTCAAGCAAGGCATGCAGTTCAAACCAGGTTGCGTGTAGTTGATTGATGGCTACACTCAATCTTCTTGCACTGCACGTGATGTTTGTTAAGGCTTGACTGTCAACCAGGATGGCGTCAAATGCCAGATGCAGCTCAAAAAGGTTGAGTGCAGCCATCTCACCCTTGATCGTGTCACACACCAGCTGCAGCTCAAGAATGAATGTAGCCATGGGTCACGATTGCGTCAAACACCAGATGGCATGACCAGGCCGGTACCTAAGCACTTTGAAGGCTTACAAACAGACAGCTAGAAGCATCAAGTGTGGCTTGTGTCTCAACTGCTATGAGGTGCTGTGGACCCCTCCCTGGTCTGATGTAAACATCAAAGAGTCCCGCCAAAAGAAGAAAATTGGTTTTGTGTAAATAAGGGGAAAAACACTGTAACACCCATTTGAGTCCTTAGTCTGCCATTTACACTACTTGTATCACATGTCTGCAGGGTGCAGGGCTATACATGCCAGAGGAGATATGCAGGCAAGCAGGCAAGAGGGGTGACGCCATCTACACTGTCAACCCAACAGGGCTAGACCAGGTCCAGTTCCTGCTTGGGGCAGGCCCAGGAGAGCCCCTGAGGCCTCTGTCTGATGTTGCTTCTGGGGGCGAAAGTGCGCGTATCATGCTGGCGCTGAAGGCTGCACCTGTTGCTGCTATTGGCTTCAATCAACAAGCTGATGGATCAGCTGCTGACTTGTTCCCAGGTGCATACAAGCATGATAAGCAAACCTGCTCAGCCAGTGATTGCTAATGCTCGGCAGGTGTACACGCAGCTGAAGTTGAGTACGGATTTGCTGTACTCTGAACAGCAAATCCATACTAGTATAGATAGCAACAAAGGCATGTCATAATGGACACCATGCCGCACACTATCTGTCAGTCTATGTGACTACTTGGGTGCGTGCATCAACTGTGTTGGCATTGTTGGCTGCACTGTGTGAGTCTACATCTGCTGCACTCTGTGAGTCTACATCTGCTGCACACTGTGACATGGGCAAGTCCTCTGCACATCTGCCATGAACAAACTGCTGTGCTGTACAAGTCAGCAGACAGCAAAAGAGCGCACACAGCTCTGAAGGGAGGTGTTGTGTGAGTTGTGAAGCACCATCAGCTTGCACATTCAGCCCTGCTGCAGGTTCCATCAGCATGATTTGTTAATAATGATAATAATAATTAAAACGCTTTATTATTATTATTATGATTTGTTGTTGTGTCTGATATGCTGCATTGCTGATATGCTGATATGCTGAAAATCATATGCACAGCAACTACTGATCAGCATTGCTGTCAAAAATGTGGCGCCCAGTGATGTGCACATGCCTTTCAGACGACATGGCCACAATGACTCCTCCCCTGATGATCTTGGATGAGCTGGATTCTGGAGTGGGAGCCAGATTGGGCAAGTCAATTGGCCGCTTGCTCAGGAGAATGGGGGGCACTCAGCTCAGCACTCAACACCTCAACAACCACCAGCTGAGCCTTCAGTCTGAGCTCAGCCAGCAACATCAGCTCGGTGCTCAGCAGCAGTCAAATCTACAACCTGAGCCTGAGCGCATGACTCAGCATCAGCTTGCAAGCGCCTCACAGATCCTGTGTGTGTCTCATTTGCCGCAGGTAGGTGTTTAAGCTTGTTTTGCACTCAATCACATTGTCAGCAGGTCCGCATTCCTGACATCCTGCACAGCTTGCATGCACGTATGCCTACTGCATGATGCTTCACAGCTTCAGCTTGCATGCTAGCCTATGCATTACAAATTTAGTGCTAGGTTTTTTCATATCCCCATGAAGCATCCCTGGTGAAGCATGCTCAGCAGCTCCATGACAATAGTATGGTGGACAGCATTTGTGTGGTATATGCATACTCCTGTGTGAGACGCATCGCTTGGTGCAGGTTGCAGCATATGCAGATCACCATGTCTGTGTCAGGAAGACTACAGACTTAGATGGCAGGGTGCACACACACATTGCCAACCTTGAAAGTCATCATGACAGAGCACAAGAGGTTGCAGCAATGTTAGGTATGTCTAATTGTGTGCTCATTAGCTGTCATGCAGCTATGCTCATCTTCACCCTGATGTTTTGTGCATTACACAATGTCAGAGATTTGCTTGCAAGCAGCACGTAGATGTCTGCAGGTGAGATTTGTTTGAATTGCCTGGCTTATGTACTGTACTTCATGGCACATGCATATGTTATATATACACAATCTGTGATGGCTGCAGGTCTTGGGCGCATCGAAGCTTTGAGCTTGCTAGAAGCTGCCCAGGCTGACATGTAATCAATCAAGCAGTGTGTGCTGCTTGCGACAGAGGCTGTTGTGTGGCATGCACAGATGCGGCTGTCTGCCTTGCGTGAAACGTGTGTCTATCTAGGTGATAGCAATTTAGGCAGCTTGGCATGTGGCAAATTGGGTCATCAATTCTTCGCTTTGCATTTAAACTTATAGAGAGCCCTTTGAATTGACGAGCTGTGAGACTGTCGTGAGTGGCTTGTATTAGAGCCCGGAGATAATTGATCATATCCATGCAGGCTTGCTTAGTGTGTGCTCATTAGTAATGAAAGATGGTGAGGTAATATAGCCTCCGAGGTGCATTTCAATGCATCGCGCAGCCTAACACAACCTTGCTTGACTGCATAGTGTATCAGATGCAACATCTCTATGATCCAAGCATTTTACCAAGCTCTGCAAATTAGTGTATCCTTGGGAAAGTGTATCTGAGATCCAATCTATCAAGGAAAGATGGCGAGGTATACTGTCAATGTCCAGCTCGTTTTATGAAGGAGCATCCATCTGTGTCTGTCTTGCCGATGGTCTCTCAAATAGATCTTAGAGTTGAGTCTTGGGGCTTACTGACATCATTTTTGGAAAATCGCGACAGCAGAAGCTGCAATGGGGCAGCTCCAGAGGGCAGTATGCAAACCCGCCCTCAAATCCAAAACGCCCTAGCAGTGACGTCAGTCAGCTCTGCTTCTCCAGGCTCAGATCGCACGCCTCATAGCACAAGCATATCGTCGAGAAGTGCCAACAAGCGTGGCTAGCAACAAGTTTGCTTTTGTTAGGCAAGCGACTTTGTACAGCTTGTCTGTGTAAGATCGTTTTGGACACCTGATCGTTTTGGGTATCATTCTTACTCAGGCTCGTGTCATAATTAGCTGAAATTTGTCAGGGTGTATGGGGGTGTCGCTTTGACAGTATAAATTGCCTCTGTGCACGGCCCATTGGAACACTCTGCCAGGTGTCAGAACTGGACTGCAAAAGTTATGCAAGTCAACATAGGCTCTGCCTTGGCAGGAGCTGCACAGCTTCTCTTGTCCCCTGCTACCTCACAACTCAGCAGCACGTCCTGGATAGCGCATACAAGGTATTGTTGCAAGCTGCTCTGCACACGCCTGACTATCTGCGATAGGAGATCAGCAGCGGGTCAACTCCCTCAAGCAATACCGTGCGATGCTTGAGCCTTGACATGCTTTGAGCTTACCATCCAGCATGCTGCAGGGGCTCACAGCGCTCGAAATGTGCAGCAATTGTGGCCTGCACTGCTGCAGCAGCTGGCTCTTTGGAGACTGCTGCAGTGGAAATCTTCAAAGGAGCGCCAACTGGCAGCGTTTGCAGTCCACCACACACATCACACTTCATGCGTAGAGCAGTTGCACCTGCTCACTGTATAGCCCAAAGCAAGACCCGCAGGTACTCGCTGACGTCTGGATGGCTGACTTGCTGTACCGCTGATGTGCTGTGACAGCAGCGTCTTTCACATCTTGGCAGTCATTGTGTGCACAGCAACATTGTCATTCTCACAGCAGATTACTCAAAGGCACAGAGCTGGCAGTATTGGGCTTGCTTTTCTGATAAAAGTGCAACCAGCTGTTAACTCATTGTTTGCCTAGGGTCAGTCAGATGTGGTCAGCCTGCCCAGGCTATCATCCATGATGCTGTTGACCAAGCACGCCTTTATCTGCAGGCGACGGCGTCCATTTGGTAGTGGCGATCCTGGGGACCAAGATGAGGACTTCGGGATTCCAGGAGGCAACGATGGTGACAGCGGGTCCACAGGAGGTGGGGGTGGGGGAGACTGGGGATCTGACGGTGGTGAGGAAGGTGGCTACTTTGGTGATCTCATGGGAGCTTTGTGCCTGTGGCGAGCGCTGTGTGTTTGCAGCGTCCTGCAGGTGATATATCAGACAAGCACTGTCAAGCCTTACATAGCATTGCGTATGTGGCTGTCGTTTTTGCTAACCCAATGTGTTATCTGCAGGTGCTTCATTTCATGCTCTGCTGGCACAGCACAAGCAGCATCACCCAGCTTTTGCAACAGTCAGCCAGTCCTTCTTCAACTCTGGTGTTCGCGTACAGCCAGCTGGGGCATAAGGTTGATTTTGAATTTCACCAACAGCTGTAGGAATTACATGGCCAGCATGCCTGCTGTGGACATGTAGCAGTAAGGGCAGGCAGTGATGCCTGCTTAAAGGCATTGCATGTAGCGCTCAAAGTCTCAGCTTGTACATTGCGAAGTTGTATGTATACTAGCTTTTATAGAATAGCAAGATAGGTGAGGTGATTACTTCGTGACTGTGTCAGGTAGACAGCTCTTGAAGGATGTATTCTTGCTGATGACGTTAGGCAGTTGCAAACGAGTGTGATTTCTTCATGCTGGACTTACTATGATCATGTCTAGGAGGACCTGTCACATGACAACAAGGCACCAAGCCATACTTGCATACTTGGATCAGCAACCCTGTTTGGTATACACAGCTGACATGCAATACTTACAGTAGAGAGTACTCTGGCCTGCAGCTAGGTTAGTGTACTGCACACAGCATATCACAAGGTTTGGACATTCAATCTACAAAGCAAAATCAATAGGTGCTCAAAGGTCTTACAACGAGCAAAACCACGATTCATTCAGTGAGTATCAACAGCAAACGAGACTTAGCCTTGATGTAACTGGGATCACGATCTTTTCTTGGTAGGTGGGCCTCCTGAAGATGAGGTCTTTCGCTTCTGCAGAACGCAGATGGTTGGTTTAGCTTGCACAGACAGCAGCAACGCCGTCTACAAAGTGTAGCAGAGCAGTATGGGCAAGGTCAAGACAAGAAGCTCAACATGCAACATGCACTCTTTCCGAAAGCATTAGCAACACAGCCTTGGAACGCAAGAGTTGCGGCAATTGTCACAACGGCCACACAACATACAGCATGACTGGAACCTCGGCAGCAGAAAAAGACAGCCAGAGCATGCAAAAAGAACAAGTCTGGCCTACAGAACATGAACCTCAGAAGCAAAACCAGATAACCCACAACAAAGAGCAAATCAAGACAAGGGGGAGGCTGGGCCACCTTTGTGAAACCGCCGCCAGCGCCACCAGAAGAGTCGGTGACTCTGCTGCCGCTGGTTTTCTTAGTGCTCTTCTTCCTCTCCTCCCGCTCTGCTGCCTCTACTTCTTCGTTCTCCTTCTCTACAAGCCGGATTAGGGTATCACATCTTCTTGCCAGTTCCTGAATTTGTACCCAAGACATTTAGCAGCCCAGACTGCAGTAGAAGAGATATGCATGCTGTGTGAAGGAGACGACTTGCAGAGGCACCACACAGAGTACAGATTGATTGCGCAGAATGAGGCAGTCAATGGTTTGGGTTCTGATGTACGCAACAGCAAAGGAGTAGTGTGGGAACTTCAAGCCCAACCTGCACACAAGGCAGCGTTTGACAGCACCAGCTGTCAGCAGTTGTGATGACCTCAAAGCAAGTCTGTGAGTCCAGCAACAACACTTTGACTGACTGTCCAACTTTGCCCAATTATCTTGTCTGAGGACCACATAAAAGTAAGTCACAACTCGAAAACTAGTATCTGATTTGCCTCAAAACATCACAGACATATTGCCGTGTCAACTTGACTGCTCCGCATATCACATGATAATGAAAACAAGGCTCTTCTCAATCCTGAAACGTCTAAAATTTCACAAAAACCTCCATCCTACCATGGACGATCTAAACTCAGAAACGCCTGGGGACAGTAAAACCGCGTTTTCTACATTGGGGGAGATGTTTTAGAGTTCTTCAGTGCTGGCTGTGCAACATTGTGTGCCACAGCAGTAGGCGTGTACCAAATTGAGGCAGGCTGTCAGATGTGTTGCTCTTGCATACTCAGGTAGGATCAATGGCAAGGTAGTCATGTTTGACTGTTCAGCATTCATTCATTCAGTCATTAGGTACATGTCTTTCCATACATACAGCTCTGAGTAGCTTTTGGTACGAGGTCCTGCTTTTGGCAGCCAACGAACCACTAATGACTCTGGTGGTGTAGCCTAAATCAGACTGAACAAGTTCACGCCAACCTTTGCAACTGTGACCAGGATTAGAGGGGCGTGAAGAGTCTGAGCAGCTCAATGTTGTCAACAAAACTGACGCTGGGTCACATTTTTCTTGATGATGACCCTAAGCCCTCAGACACGTTTCACGCCCGCAAAAATGTAACACAGCATCCATTTTGTCGACAACATTGAGCTGCTCAGGCGACTATGAGCAGCTGAAAGGGTTTTACTTAACAAAACAACAGTAGCGCAGCAATTGTTGCGCTATGCGCAACCATGGTTACTGCGGCATACCTGGGGCGTGCGAGACTTGAAGAACCAGTCAAAGCGGAACCTCCAGTGATCCCGGATGGCAGCCTTCAGCTCATCCCAGGAGCCATAGCCCAGCTGGTGCGCCTGGCACAGAATGAAGCGGTCCTCTTCTTCCGTGTATGCCTTGCCCTTGTTGGCACCGTACTGCAGCTTCAGCTCCTGCTTGACACGCGAGCTGTGAGAAAGACGAGAAGTGGAGTTTGACAGGAATTTGTTGGAGTATGTCCCAGTTTCAAGGGTTGAAGTGTCGGGTGCAGCTTGGCAGAGAATGGCAGGCTTGCTGCGATGGCATTCTGTTGACATGTGCAATGCAAAGGTGCAGCTTGTTGGCCAAGGGCAATCGGGGCAAAGTGAACATCGGTGAAACTTGTGTGGCATTGTAGTGGAACAAAAGCTGCTGCCATTGCTGCATGAGCTTATGCCACAAGCCATGCTTGTTTCAGCAACAACAGCAGCACAACTAGCAACACACACACACACACACACACACACACATATTATTTTGGTAGCAACAGCAGCAACAGCAACACACACACAGAAGTGTTGACAAGTGAAAGAAGGAGTGGGCTCTGAGAGCCAATGCTGCCCGCAGCAGTAGGGCATCGGACTGAGCCCCACTGGGTTGTCACAACTGCCCTAATCAGATGAACGGCCAATAGCATGAAACGTAGGAAGGGGCAGGCGTGGTTGATTGATACCTGCCAGGGGTTCCTGTAGCGGTCCATCTTAGCAGCAATGGCATTCATGATGTCCTGCTGCCGCTGGATGCGCTGCTCCCCCCTCTCTATTTGCTTTATGTACTTCTCCCCTTGATCGTCGCCCAGCTCTCTATACCGCTTCCAGAAGGTTCTGCTGTATGTGCGCACCTGCATTCATTCATTCATTCATTCATTCATTCATTCATTCATTCACTCGTTGAACACATGTCTTTCCCTTGGGGTCAGGTTCGTACATTCCTGAGTAGCTCCCTGAACAACGTCCTGTTTTGGCAGTCAGCATGCTGACACCTGCAGCAACCTTGCAACACCTGCCAGCAGAAAGATGCAGGCGCAGGAGGGTCCTGGAACATGACCATTCCAGAAGATGCTTGCCTCTGCACGCCATGGAAAGCGACGTGTGTTTGCAAACTTGGCCCATTGTAGCAACTCCAGGGTGACTTGCTTTGTTCCCCAGCTAGTACTACAGCTACGCAGCACCAGCTGTAATGTTTGGCTTGTGTTCAGCATGCAACAGCTTTGAACACATCAAAGCAGCTGCAGAGCTGATGCAGGTAACGTACCTCTTCCTCGGTCTTGCCCTCGATCTCTTTGGTGATCTCAGGGATGGCTTGGCGGCCATAGCGCTCACAGGCTCGCACAAAGCTGGTGAAATCGCGCCGATTCCAGTTGCTGAAACCCTGCTCCAGCAGCTGCTCCCGCTCCTGGGACTCTTCTTCAGTGAGGGACTGGGGGTCCGTGGGGGAGGGGGCAATCTGTGCCGCTACAGTCTCCTCGCTAGCACCCTGCAGGTGCAGAGGGTTTTAAGGTTACAGTAGGCTTGTACTAGGGTTGTGCAAGAGTTACTTTAGAGTTCTATTAGGGTTCTACTAGGCTTGTACTGAGGTGTACTAGGCACGTTGGTACAGTAGTCTCTGTCTCATGATTGCATCACGGCGCAAACGTCAGTAAAAGCCAAGTGAGTAATGGACAACTTCAGCAGCAGACAGGCAGTGCAAGGCTGACTGCATCAGTTTCAAGATGCAGCCACGGGTGTGATGAAGGACTCTAGAGTGCAGATTGTAAGGGGTCCAGCAAGCTTTCAGCTTCATAGGATAGGAGGCGCACCAAGAGGAAGCTTGCAGTTGAATGCAGATCTAGAAGCAGCTTCCAGAAGGTACATGATACACGTCACAAGTGTTTATCCTTGCTGACAGGCAGATCCAGGAACCTAAGGGCGGCTTGTCAAGGCACATAGGAGGATTGTAGGCACACAAGGCAACTTATCTGGGCTCTGGCAGCAAGGGAGTGCTTACATCTCACACACCTGTCATCCCTCAACAGGCAGTTGTGTGGGACTCAAACGGCAAACCTCACAAGGCAAGGGGGCCTGTCAAAAGTTAGAACCAAAGGGCAGTGTACCTGGGCTCTGGCGGCAGCTTCTCGGCCAGCAAGGGAGTGCTTGTGCAGCTCGAAAGCTTGCTCCTTCTCATACAGCTCGTTCAGGCGATCCTGCTGGAAGAACTGGAAGTCCTGCAGCTGGGGCATCTTGGGCAGGCGGGGCCCACTGGGCCGGCTGTACAACACAACATACTGTTATATGGCAGGAGCTAAAAGCCCCCAGGTAGCATGTCAAGGTGCGTATCGTCCACCCTGCCACACATGTCAGTAGGAGCACACTGCTCTGGACAACCAGGCTGACTTTACAACACAACATGTCAGCCAGGGTGGACTTCATAACCTTTTGAGGTTGTTTGTCATTGTGTAGTGAACATTCTTCCTCTCAAAAAGTAGAGACAGAAAGCAACTGAGCGGTCAACAACATCTTCAGACATAGGTCACTGCTCTGAGCCAATTTTTGAGTGATGAAAACAGTAGTAGCAGATACAACCAATGCGTCTGCGAGTGGGGTGTATGCGTGAGGAAACCACAGAGTGCATTTTAGGCACCAAACAGTGCAGTGCAGACACAAAAGGGGGCATTTGAGGCACCAAAGGGTGCATTTAAGACATTCAAGAGTGCTTTACAAACACCAAAGCGTGCCATGTACTGCACAGCTGCATGACCTGCCACATACACTTCTGTTGGCTTCCAGCAGTCAGGACTGCAGTGAAATGGCCTTGGTCAGTGACCAGTGACCCAAGCACAAGATGCCATGCATAACACACCAGAGCCTCAGATTTAGCGATCTCAGTGTACTTCCTGAACAAAGCCATGCACGAGTGCCCTACCTGCCAGCATGGGTATTCATGGCGTCTTTGAAGTACTGGTTCTGGTTGTAGTTGACCCTCTGTTTGCGCTCCCTCTTCTCGGGTTGTACCCAGTTGGCAGCTGCACACAAACACAGTCTCATCAGGCACTATGCACCAGACGTATACAGTCTATGACCCATGTAGTTCAACCACACCCATATAGTCTGTGACCCATGTGGGTTGTGACCCATACACAACAGCAGATTACGCGTTCACGCCAGCAGCCAACTCAATTCAGCACGGCAACAGAACAAATGGCTTCTGTAAGCGGAAATGTTGCAGCAGGCAGCTACATGCTTTCTCATCAGTTGTCCAGACGCCCAGCTGGAATGTCAGCAGTCTTTGAAGGAATTGGCTGCCGCCCACAACACAGCAAGTCACGTGTCCGGGGCAGTGGCCCCCTGAAACCCCTCCAACCCCCACCCATGACCTCTGGTGACCCAGGAGACTGTCACATCATGACTAACTCTCCAAGACAAGCCATGCGTCAAAACTCGCACCCCAGTTGGCCAGACAGAGAATCAGGTAAGGTCTGATGATGCAAAATGTAACTGATTTATTGGAGTCAGTGACCAAGGAAGATCTTGCACCTGCCAAGGCCTTGAAGTTGACATCCTCGCCAGCTTCCTCCTCTTCAGCCTTGTAGTCATAGGCTGAGAGGCCGCCGTCCATGGTGAACTTCATGGCGTTCTCGCTGAACTGAGCCAGCTTGTTGTTCAACTCATTGGTCTCCCGCTCTCCCTGCAATGCAGCATTTTCAGTGCATTTTTTCATTCATCTCATTCACATGCAGCATGCCAGTGCATTGTTGCACCTATCTCATACACATGCTGACATGCAGAGACTCACAACATCCCTCAATGTGCATGGCAGAGACACTGCACAGCACAGGCTGTTGCCAGCATTGAAGGGCAAGAAGGATGACCCAAGGCGAATTGCAGCTTTCTGCTTCGACGGGCAGGTTGACGGCCCTCCTGAGAATGATGAACATGCCACACAAACTGGGCTGATGCGGGTGAAGGCCGCCTTACAGCACCTTGGCAATGCAGCTGTCTGCTCTGATGGGCAGGTTTGACAGCCCTCCTGAGGTTGACCGCGTCATGCAAACAAGGCTAATGTGGGTGAACATGGCATCAATGTACCTTGGCAATGATGGCATCGATGTCCTCGTCAGTGATGGTGCCTCCACCACCGCTGAAGACCATCTCAGCTCCGTATCGGACCATGGACAGTAGGTCGTCCTTGTTCACAGAGGCCTTGTTGTCTGACAGCCGGCCTTGTTGGATGATCATGGCGTCCAGCTTCAGCTTCTTCAGGGCCTTCTCAATGACCTGCACCATCCAGGAAGGCATCCTCAAGCCATTGTATGAGTCTAGTCATGAACAGATTTACAGAGTATACCAAATCTGATCTGATCTTCTGTTCAACATCACCATAGGTGCATGCTTCCTTTAGTGATTGAGCTGAACAGTGGCTTGTGAAAAGCCAGTTCTATTGGTTGGCATGTATCCTTACCTGATATATGTTGAGGGCTAAGGTACATGTGCTTACATTGGCTATCTGCATGTTGTCAGCAAGGGAACAAACTGCCTGAGGGCGCCCTTCAAGCGTTTTTTCTTATGCCTTTTAATGAATAGATAAATCCATTTTTGTGCTTATTTATGCGGCTAATCTTTCACAACAGAAATACACAAGCGCAGATGTGTGGTGATAACAGCCCATTGCTCATGATGCTGTCAGGCATACCTTCTCTTCAATAGAGCTCTCAGTACAAAACCTGAAGACCTGCACTTCCTTCTTCTGCCCAATACGATGAGCTCGGTCCATAGCCTGCATGCAGACCATCAGGAGTTAACCTCAACTCCTAGCTGTGTTGGATTCAAGAACATTGACACATGCCTGCTATGCACACTCCAGCAAGGTGGGACCTCTGTCCAGGTGGAGAGGTCCCACCTCAGGAGGGACCTAGGCAGCACTCAGGTGCTGATGCAGTTTAACATCAGAGACATAACAGGCAGGACTTCATTCAGACGATCATGTGCTCTTCTGTGACGGTGATCTGCAGAAATGTAAATCCAGCACGACTTGGTGGGGCTGCATGAATACAGCCAGCAGCATGGCGTGTGTAACAAAGCATTGCAGCAGCAGGCAGGAAGACAGAATCCATGAACACAGACATGAAGGGACAGACTGCAAGCAAGCAAAGCAAAGTGGTGCAGCAGCACCTGCAGATCCATCTGAGGGTTCCAGTCACTGTCATACAGGATGACAATATCTGCAGTGTACAAGTTGATGCCCAAGCCGCCAGCACGCGTAGACAGCAGGAAAACAAACTTCTCGCTGCCCTCTGCATTGTAGCTGTCGATCTGTGCCTCTCTGTCCTCTCCAGATGTGTTGCCTGAACATCAACGACAGCTTGGCTTCCCCTGGCAGCTGATATATACATCTCACATCACACACAGCAGAAAGTTGACAAGGCAGTGCATGTTGTTACAGCCATGCTGACAGTGAAGTGCAACAAGGTAACATGTGTACTTGGAGGTGCAAGCCTTGGCATTGCTGTAGCAGACATGGCTGCTTCTGGCAAGAGACACAAGTCTGCCAAATGCGCAGATGTCTAAAGCGTACTAGCTTACCCGAGACAACAGAATGCTGCAGCCAATATGGCATACATGCTGCAGCCAATATGGCATACATGCTGCAGCCATTACGGCGTTTTGGCGAACGGCTGGGCTATGGCAAGTGCATGGAGAGGAGTGGCTTACCATCAATCCGGCAGTACTTGTAGCCTCTGTAGAGGAAGTAGTCTTCCAGAACATCCAGGAGACGCGTCATCTGACTGAAGATGAGCACCCTGGATCCGCGAGACTGCAGCCGGGGTAGCAGCTTGTCCAGCAGCACCAGCTTGCCTGTATACATCACACACATACAGGCCTAAGTATAGCTTCAATGATGTTGCGTTACGTGACTGTCAAAACTGTTGTATCAATAGACATTACAGGGATGCTCAGAACAGGCTGCTCCGGAAAGACAAGACTTGCCCTGCATGTACCTAGCTCATTATGACCTGGAAAGCGTAACATAATAGTTATTGGGGTCATCACCAGTCCTGCAGTGATGTCTATCTCGACATTCTGTGTCAGCAAGCAGCCTTGTTTTGTTGTATAAGCAAGGGTTGCAGCTGCTGTGTTATAGCCTAGAGCGTCTGCTGACATGTGAGGAAGAAAAGCAGGTGCATGATGCTTCCCTGTCATACAAGGCTGCAGTAGTGCACTTTGGACAGGAGGCCCTGTCCTGCAGCACAATCACTGCAGCACTGGTGGTATTTCTCTCTACAAATGCTCCAGACATATGACACATGGAAGCAATGCATGCTGTGATTTAATCTGTTGACTCCCCTGATGAGGCCCAAAGCCAGAAAATGTAAATCAACTGAGTGCCCGATTACTTTTGCTGAGGCACAGAGCAGAGGGCTACCTGCGTTCTCCACCAGATGCTCCCCAGTAGTGAAGGGGGGTCCAGGCTCAGCCCCCTGGAATAAGTAGGGGTGATTGCAGCACTTTCGCAGCTGCATCACGATGTTCAGCAAGCGAGACCTGCAGAACCCACTTTGCCTGTTGTGTGCTTGCACAACACTCGGCTTCTCAGGGCTCAACACTTGTTGCATGGCTTAGTCAGAAAGAGAAGTATGGTGATGGTATAAGACCCAGAATTGGTACTAGGGTTTAGGGTAAAACCTGATCACTACATATGCTGAAATTATTGTTGCTGTAGATGGGTGCATACATAGCTGTAGGCGCAGAAACCCTGAGCATGAAGGCCATGATGGGAAGATGGACTGGGTGTATAAAGGACTGACTACACACGCAAGCCGCCACCAATGCATCCAAATGAGCTTTGCATAAGAGCTTTGCTTTGCTTTGCAAGCTGCGTGCGTGTATAACTAGTCCTTCACACACCAAACTCATGTTTCTGTAACAGACTTCACGCTCAAGGCTCCTGCACATGCAGCTAGCCAAAACCACAACAGAAACAGTATTCATGCCAGCACAGGTAGACATGGGAATGAGCATAGTCGTGAGTCAGCCAGACAGGGCCGAACCTGTCAGCACCACCATTGACGGCCTCAATGTCCTTCTGCAGCAAGGCAGCGTAGTACTTCTTCTGCATGTCTGACATGCCAATCTTGAGGATGGTCTCCTTCTTGGGTGGCAGCCCCTTCTCCACATCAGCCTTCAGCCGCCGCAGCAGGAAGGGCCGCAACACCTGCGCCATGGCATTCCGGTGTCAAGCCAGTGATGAGCGTTTAGGGTTGATATATAGGGTTTAAGGTACTATCCTAAATCCTAAAGGCTGATGTGGATCTGCATAACCCAGCATTCACCAGGAAAGGAATGTTACGTGCAACATGCAGCAGACTTGCAGCCTCTGTTCTTGATAAACAAAGGGGAGCAAAGTGTTGTGAAGCTGGCATCAAAGCTGAGCCACTCAACGCTGCAGCCAACTATGCACCTGAAGTGATGTCTGACAGAAGACAACACAAGATGAGTGCTCATAGCAACAACTCAAGCTGTTGTTCAGTCGAGACAGCATGCACCTGTAGTGGTGTTGAACAGAACATGATACAAGGGCAGGTGCCAAGTGAGTGCTCTTTGCAACAGCTCAAGCGGCTGTTAATCTCAGGCACCAGATAGGGAGTATGATAGCATCACTGGCTGGCTGAATAACAGATGTGCCATTTGAGAGTGGACTGTCACTAAGTTATTAGGTGTGTCTTTTCCCATTCTCGGAAGCAGTAATTCTATAGACTGTGTCCAGCACGGTTTACAATGAATAGGATACTTGGCAGCAGCATTACCTTGTGGAGCTGCTCTACAACCTCCTTCTGTGACTCAGCACTGGTTTGGCCCTGAGCAAACCAGTTGTCAAAGGCCTCTGCTGAGGCAAAGACCTCTGGCAGCAGGAAGTTGAGCAGCGCCCACAGCTCGTGCAGGTTGTTCTGGAGGGGCGTCCCGGTGATCAGCAGCCGGTAGTTGGTCTTCAGCATGCGCACTGTCTGCAGGACACAAGACACAAGCAAGTTAAGGATGGCAAACAGCAAGGCTAATATTCCAATTTAGGCTGCGTCATGGGTCATGCAAGGTGCTGGAAGTAACAAAGAAGATGCTACCAGCAATGTTACCTTGCTGTGAGTGTTAGGCTTGCCTGCAATAAGCCAATTCAAGCATCAACTGAGAGCTGTTGATACCACAAGAAAATGCAACCCGTTTGACAGTCTGTGCTGCTGATGCAACACTGAATCAGTACACAGACTATTTTATCCTGCATATGGCAAAGTGGCACCTTTGACAGGATGGAGTTCTCATTCTTGATACGATGGGCCTCATCAATGATGATGTAGCGCCAGTGAAACTTCTTGAAGTGGTTCTTCTCCTTGATGACCATCTCATAGGAGGTCACCACCACATCAAACTTGCCAGGCTGCAGCTGCAGCTTCTGGTTCAACTGCACATGTCACAAGACTCTGTCAGTGTCTGCTACACAGATCACGGGAGCATGGAACGCAGTGCCTTTGTTTGATGATGTCAGCATGCGCTAACATCAGGACAGAGGCGCTCACCCTTTGATCCTGGTTGCCATGGAACTTGACAATCCGGAGGACTGGGCACCACTTTCTGAACTCGTTCATCCAGTTGTGCAGGGTGGACTTGGGCACAATGACCATGTGGGGACCAGAGATGCCCCGGAACTCGTGGAGGTATCCCAGCAGGGAAATGGTCTGCAGGGTCTTGCCTAGGCCCTGCCAGCAAGGACAAAAATGGTCTCATCTTACGCGAAAGACTGACAGGTACTGCATTGTAGACTCAGGCGTGATCCCTGCTCGCACGCAATGATTTGCACGCTTGGGCTTCAGCTTTTTTTTGGAGCAAGGGTGTACCAAAGACTGTGATCTGGTTGGTTTGTCATGATATGGAAAGGAAATCTGCACTCTGTTGCCCATCCCTCTGGGCATGAGTGGGCCATACATGCTATATCAGCAATGTGCTGATTGCCTGTTGTGCATGTTGGTACGACAGCAGCAGCAGCAGGGGCATAGACCACAGATGTGGTTGACGTAATGGTGGGTGTACTGCGTAGGACTTGACGAGAGTATGCTGCAAGGGTGCTGCTGGCAATTGCTACCTTGATGTATAGCCAACGCCCAATCTTTCCAACATTGTATAGCACGCAGCGCATGAATAGGCAATCAGGAAGTCTTGGTGGAATGACAACCTCACAGATGATGCCTTTCATGTATTAGAAATGCATGGGATGCCACACTGCTGACTTGTCAGCACAACATTTGCGGCACACAGGTAGCCAGCATAGGGGGCAAGCGCACCATTTCATCAGCCAAGATGCCATTGATGCCATTGTCGTACAGGTGGATGAGCCAGTTGAGGCCCTGCATCTGGTACTCACGCATCTGGCCGCCCTTGATAACTGAAGGCTGGGCCATGAGCCTGTGGCCTGCCCTCTCCCCTCCTGTGTCCTCATCAGCCAGCAAGGCCTGGTCCTCCATCTCCTCTGTGTACTTGGCGCCATGTCGTCCTCGGCTCCTGCAGACAACAGTACAACAAGCTTTGAGATGAGAGCTATGGCCTTTCCTCGTAATATAGTGCACACATATTGTGAGCAAGACATGCACTATGACCTGGGTGGTGTGACTGCTAAACTGTGTCAACTACACCGCTGAACCTGCGAGTTGTCACGAGCGAACCATGCATGTTTGCACAAATGACATGCACAGAAGAGCATTCTGCAGGAAAAGCTTATGTTTGTTGATGCCCGCGCAACTCACTTTTTCTTTTTATCCTCTCCAGCAGCTTTTTGCTCAGGAGCAAAATGCTGAAAGACCTCCGCTTGCTTTAGTAGGAAGGCTAGACGCTTGTCAGCCCTGTTAGCCTGTGCAGCATTGACTCGATAGTTGGTATTGTGCCTAGCAACTGCCAGCTGACCTGAAAACCACAGGCCAAGCACAGCACAAGCCAGTTTCAGTCGCACCTCTCCAGCTGAAGCATCTGTGTTCTGTTCTGCTCTCAACTTGTCCAGCTGGTCCTTCTTGTACTTATCCTGTGCCTTTAGTCGCTCTCGTTCTTTGCGAGCGATCTCTTTGGTTGCTGCGGACGTCAGCGCTGCCTGTGATCATAACACCACCCAAATGAGCGTCAGCAGCTCGTGTTGCAGGCTTCGCTGATCAGCATGACAACACAGATGAGCAAAGACACTATGTTCAGGCAGACAGAACAAAGCAGGACCGCGCGCACTACCTCGTCATCCTCATCTTCGGTGTCAAAACTCTCCTCGGGACCGACGTCCTGGGTGCCATCGCCCTCGGGTGTGCCTTCTGCATTGACTGCATCCCAATCGTCCTCCTCGACATCAACAGACGGCTCTGCAGAAGGCTCCGGCTCAGCGTCGCGCATGTGCTCGTCCCCCGCCATGTTTGTCACAGCGCTGAAAGCTTTGCGACCAGATAACTGCGTGTCCTCGATAAATGTCCCCGAGGACCTACGCAGTTCTGCGTCGTCTTGCCTATTTGTATGCAATAAGCGAGCACTGGCACAAAGAAGTTTTCGAACCAACGGAATGCTTGAGGCTGTAGGGTTGCTCGGGCGTAGTGTAGGGTTTCCCCAATTCGCGTCTCTAAACTGGACTAGGTTATGCTGACCTGATACTGCAGGTTGCAACGTTATGTTGCCTTGGCTCAATCTTGTTAGGCTCACGCATGCATATCACAACGCTGAATGCACTACACACCATTGCTGATGGAGTATTCACATGATTATGATATTCAATTTTAGTTCTCGACTGAAATAGAGTCGATTACTTGGCCTTGCACCGTTAATGACTTGCATCAGGGAGTTGCAACGCAAGCTAACAGCTGCAGCCTGCACTGAGTGCCGTTCATAACATGCGTGCATGTGCATTGATGACTTGCAATATTGCTCCACTAGTGTGTGTCAACATTCTGATAGAGCTGTAAACCCTTCACAAAGTGTGTGTCTGATGTCTTTGCCAAGATGTTGCAGGGACAGAGCTCACAAATGACAACCCAATATGCTGCAGCTGACCATTGTGTGACTAGCTGTAGCAGACACTGGTGCGTCATGTGTCTAGACGCACATGCTTCTGGAGTGTCAGCTTGATGCTCGTCTGTACACTGTCCTGCACAAGAATTGAGTACAACAAGGTGTAAGGTATCAATGACAACATCATGAATGGCAGCTGCAGCTGGTCATTTTCAAATTGGCACAAGCCTACAACACAGCTGAACATAAGGTGCTGAATGTGCCAGAGCATGATACCAGAAGTGTTGCATCACATCGCATAACACTCATAAAGGCATGGATTCAGAGCTCGCCTGTAGTTGCATAACCTGCCAGTGTTCATGACCATTTCAGTGACTTGTGTCAGTTGCTGGCCATCATCTGATACGCAGAATGTATCTTGGCATGTCCCACCAAATGGATCATCCCATCGAACCCTGCCAGCACACAAGAGGCCTCTTCAGATCCTTCTCAATGCAGCACATGTTCAACAAATTGAGTAACGCATGCATACCTGCAATCCCAGGTGTGCGCCACAGCTTTGAAGCGACAGTGTACCATGCATTTAGATTGTAAAGTTAGCAGGCTCTGGTGCAGACACATTGTCATGCATGCCTGCAGGCTGTGCTCACTGATGGGCACAGCATTTGCAGATTTGGAGGCAGCAGCACAGGGCATGACATTAGTGCACTCACACAATAGCAGGCCCTGTGTCAGTCTTGACAACTTTGCCAAAGTGGTGACCAGATTTCTTGTCTCTACGGTTGTGTCTCTGTTCTTGGCCTGTCCAGGGATACTGCTCAACAACATCCATGATGCCGCCTGCCTTTATGACTGTTCTGAAGTGGTCGGGTGTGTCCTCAATCTGCAGCAGAAACAGTGGTTCTCACAGTCTGCTGCAACGCCTTATGTTGCTGTCGGCAGAGACACACTGGACTTTGTTGAAACCGTACAATGCCACTTTACCTCCAGGGTATTCAAGATTGCCAAAGCTCGCCTCAGGACCCACTTGAGCTCAACAACATCACAGGCCTCTTGCATGCTGTCACTTTGAGACTTGTCTTTGTGCCATCTTCCAGACAACTGTACTGCAGTAGATGCTTGTTGCTGGAGTGCCTGGGCAGCCGACAGCGGCCTGAGCAGGCTCAGCACCAGGGTCATAGAAGAAGGTGGCCGCGATCAAGTGTTTGTTCTGATGAAGCGGATGCTGGGCCAGCGTAACGCATACACACGAAGATCTGCAGGCCTTGCAACTTCTTGTGGTGATCAAGCCTTTTACTTGTCGGCCATTTACCTGTTGACCAAGCTCTGCAAGTCGATAGGCCCCTTGGAAAGTCCTTTGACGAAGCGAGACGTAGGCTGTCGAGTCCTGCGAGGCCGCGTGAGGTCCCGCAACCTATCCATGCATACACACGCTAGACATGTAGGCAGAGCTCCCACGACTGATGCCATGCTACTGGTCTCAAAGGTTTCAAAGACACCAGACTACTGGTATGGAGAGTGGTTTCGATGACGTATCGTCTCAGCGGGGCGATATTGCATTTTGTGACAAAAAAATGAAACGCTCGCAAGCCACGTTTTAACGCTTGCAAAGCTTGGGAGCGCTTTGATCAGGGCAACTAGCTAGTGCATACGTACTCCTAAACTTCACAAGTTTGGTCTGGCCTGGCAAATGAACACGGGTCACGGCGTGACCAGCATGACCAATGCTCAAACTGGAGACCCAGGAAGCAGGATAGTGGTCAGCATACGTCAGATCGCATGTATGTTGTGTTTAGTAGGAGTTGTTATACTGACGGTGGATCCTTTCCCAGGTCATCAAGATCGGCACGTCTAGCTTGCTGCGACCTGACCTCAGCTGCATCAACTTAAGCAGTATAGCCCGCATCTGCGAGACAGTCAAGGAACTGCGCACAGAGGGTAAGGAAGGCAACAGTATTCACTGTCTGCTCAAGCAAAGCGAGTTGTTGTCTCAGTTGTAAACCAGAGGTGTTCTGTAGGTCACAGAGTTGTCTTGGTATCAAGCGGAGCCATAGGTGTTGGCTGCCAGAAGATGGGACTTGCTGAGCGGCCAGCCAACCTTGCTCAGAGGCAGGCTGTGGCTGCAGTGGGCCAGATACATCTCATGCGCTACTACCAAGACTTCTTTGCAGCGCTTGGACTTGTGAGCTGCATTGGCTGTCAGACCATTCAGTTGGGCGCAGCATGCGTGGCGCGTGTCCTCAGTCAATGCCTGACTGGCTGATGCTGATGCTTGCAGACATGTGCTCAAGTATTGCTGACACTGAACAACCTGAGCGACAGAGGGCCATACCTGAACGCTCGTAATACCTTCCAAGAGCTACTGGCATATGACACCATCCCCATTGTCAATGAGAATGACACCATTGCTGTGGAGGAGATCCGTTTTGGAGACAATGACACTCTGTCCTCTCAGGTGAGAACGTTGTGTTGTCTGCTCAGACATGTTGATGCTGTCTGCATTGCGTCCCATCGGGCCTCAGCACATGGCATGTGCTGCTCTGATCTTGTAGTCACTGCATGTGCTGCTCTGATTTCGCAGTCATATCGTGTGTCGAGCTCTGTCCAATCTGCTCTGCTCATGAGCTTAGCTTACCCTACCATCCTGCACCCTGCTGTGTCACGTGTCATTGGTCACCAGCAGCAAGCATGCCAAGTCTTAAACACATCTTCAGGTTATGCATATGCTGTTTATGGGCAAATAGAGTACTGTGCATACAGTAAAGTGTCATAGCTGCATCATGGCTTGCAGGTGGCCACCCTGGTGAGGGCTGATTGGCTGTTCCTGTTAACTGATGTTGACAGCCTGTACACAGCAAACCCTGCCAGCCACCCTGAAGCTGTTCCTATACCTGAGGTGCATGACATCACCAAGCTTCAGGTCAGACAATTTTCTCCCTTGCATGCCAATGATAATGCGTTTGGGACTCATGAGTAGCAATACATATCCATGTGTTCACAAGGTAGCGCATCATCCTGAGCGGAATTGCCTGGCGGCTGACCATAGTGAGTCATTTCAGTTGAGACATTTGTCTGGCAAAATGATGGTGTTGTTGATGAAATGCTCTATGGAAACCTTGTTTTGGGTTGACGGGCAGAATCTGCAAGCTATCTGAAGGCTGCGTCCCTTGCTGCTACGCTGCTCACCCGGTCAAAACAATCTTGGATCATGGAATGCATTCACAAGCATGTAAGCTGTTCCATCCAGCTACAGCGCATGTGCTACAGTGCTGCTGCTTTGTCACATCATAAGTGGCACATTCATCCCTTGGCTCATCATAAGCTGGTACAGCTGGGGCAGCTGTAGCTACTGTTGAACATGGAATGGGTACGTCACCGCTGGTGTACAAGCTAGAAGCTCTGTAGCACATGCACAGGCATGCAGGCTGTCTGCTGGGTCCTGACCGCTTTCTTGCTACGCATGCAAATGCACATTGTGCTGAAAGTGCAAACCTCAGATGACGTGTCCCTTGATTTGGACACAGATTGAAAGTCACAGCTTTGCAATGTGGCTGGGACACATGCTGCTTGCATCATGTTGCTAGACAGTAATACATGGACGCCTTGATGGCCCTTCTCAGCTTTAGCAAACAGTTTGGTGAGGCACTTGTTGGTGATCTGCCAACATCTCACACCTATTTGCTCTTTGCAGCTGGCCATATGTACAGTCCCATATGTATTGTGAGCCTTACCAAAGCAATGCCAGTGCCATTTCAAGACACCCTACACTCCCTTGCACAAGTCTGTGAATAGTCACACAACTTTGTACAGATTGGCAGTAGAAGGAACGACCCTGGAGTAACAGCAGCAATCACACTGCCATAAAGTGTCCTTTTCTCAGCTGGGATGACTGGCGCTTGCGGGCTGTCATGCATGTTGTCTGTGCGTTTGTCATGGCTGACATATGATTGAATGTGCTGTGCACAAGCTCTGGATGCAATCAGCATGGCACTCAGCGAGGCACGAGGCTGCAGCTCTGCAGAGACAGACTATCAGCCTAACTTGCACTGATGTCTACAGAAAGGTACTGCTGAGATGCTGATGCTGTGCAGAGAGATGTCTTTCACTGAGGCTACGCCTGATGACCCTCTGCTCTTGAGCAGCAGCTTTTGTGTCTTACAACAGTGCTGCAGTGTGCGTGTGGCTACTCTGCAGGTGTCAAACGACAAACGTAGACATCATACATGCTGACGTTACAGGCAGCAATGTAGCTTGCAAAGAATGCTGTGCAGATGTATAGGATTATTCAAGGCAACAGGCCTGCAATCAACTCTAGAGGGACACTGACCAACGAGCCTAGCAAACAGCCCTCCTGTACACACCCTTCAAGCAGCATGTTGTCAGTATCATGAACAGCAATATCATGAACCACAATATCATGAACAGCTATATCACGTACAGCAATACCACGAACAGCAATAACATAAATATGTCATGAATAACATCATGTGATAATGACATCTTAAAGAGTACCATGAATAGCAATGTAGCATGCGAAGAATGCTGCGTAGGTGGATACAACTGGTAAAGACTCACAGTGGGGTACCGGCGGCATGGTCACAAAGCTGACTGCTGCCAGAATTGCAACTGCTGCTGGTTGCACTATGGTCATCTGCTCATCTAGTGAGCCCCAAGCAATTCCTGCTATCATGAAGGGCAAACAGGCTGGCACTGTCTTCCATCCTTTGCCTAATGCTGTCAGGTACGACAGCTCTGTGCTGTATGGTGTGTACCCCACTCATCTTTCCCATGTCTCCTGCTCACTGATCTTCTATGCACCCTCTGTCTGTTGGTGTTATTACAAGCTGATCTGGACAAGGCACATTTGATAGCGCAAGACTGAAGGCAAGCTTTGGAGAAAAGGAGGGGGGGGGGGTCATTAGTTAGTGCCTATTCAAAGGTCAAGGTCACCTTTTTCTTCGCATGTTGCCAGTGGCATAAGGACATTGAGACATTTGGATCATGATGATTCGTGAGTGCTATACAGAAAAGCTGCAGAGCATTGTTTGCCTCTGCGATTCAGAATGCAATGACAAAAAGGTCATTATATGACTGACACTGCTGTGAGCTGATTTGAGCCCATTGCTGTGCCAAATTTGCGCCCCAGGTTGCACGCCATTGTGAGGCATCAGCAGAATTCCCAATGTTGAGGTGTCATTGCCAGTCCCTGCTACTGCTTCAAACAGCAGTGGCAATCCCTGACAAAATTTGTGGCAGCATGACCTTTGACTTGGCAAATTGTGTGATTTTTCTTGGCTGTTCCAATCATTCGGCTTGCAAATTCATCCCTGAGTCAGCTACATGATGTATTTGGTCTGCCTGGAAGCAGCATTGCTTGCCCTGCATTCCATCTGCAGAGTTTATATCAACACGATCATGTTAGATTGGCAGCTACACGGTTCATTCGGTCCGTCTAGAAATAGCATTGCTTGTATTGATCAAACAGGATTGGCTCAGATTGGACATATCTACTCAAGGCCTTCAGAATCGAGCATGCAATGAAGTTTGTGGTCACCAGAATCTGTGCTTTCTGGCTGGAAGGCACCTAGGTTAACGTTAAAATCAACATATGTGGTAGCAAGCTACAGCTGACCGCAGCAGGAGTGAATGCAAGATATTGTCATGGTCCGCCTGCTGCTTCTAAGACAACCTTTCAACACACAAGGTTGTTAGAAGCTTGAAAGTCAGCACAGGAGCACACTTGACAAAGTCTAGTTATGTAAGGTCCCAACTGCCAGCAATATTGGCAGATCAACACTCGCAGACTAACAGAATGCAACACTGGTAGCTCACATACAGGGACAGAAGGAATGGAGCTTGGGTGCACCTGTCAGTGCCTTCAAGATGAACTTCAGGCAATATGACTCACACCAGTTCACTGTACACATGAACAGGAAGGGATGCATACTGACTGTATCTTTCGGTATCAGACCACAGCCTAAAGATGAACCTTCAGGCAACATCACTGACAGCTCTCTTCTTTGTTTTCAGGGACAGGAAGCAATGGATCTTGAGTGTGCCTGTGAGTATTGTTCAAGGCCTTCAAAATGAACCTTCAGCCAGCGTCTCTGACAGCTTTTCTTTGTTTACAGAGACAGGAAGCGATGGATCTTGAGTGTGCCTGTGAAGGGCGAGCTGTGGCTGGACAGCGGAGCAGTGGCAGCAGTGAGGGACCAGAAGAAGTCGCTCTTTGCGGCTGGCATCTTGAAGATCACAGGAGATTTTGCAGCGCAAGATGCTGTGGTGCTGTGTGACTCCAGTGGGTATGAGTTTGCGCGAGGGCTGTGCAACTACACACAGAGCGAGGTGCACAAGGTTCAGGTGGGACGCTGTGCAATTTTTGTGCAAATGCAAGCATGTGTTTTATGTGACAAAACACCTCAGCAACAAGCATGTTAGTCTGTAGCCTTGTTGTATGCATTTGCTACACAGTTGGCAAGAAATTCATGATCACTTGTGCCGTTCGTGAAAAATAATGCATGATGCGCATTCCTTGAATGCCCATCAACAGGAGGGATGTCTTGCAGAGCAGGTGGGGAAATTTGTGAGTGTTTTAGCTTGTAACGTTGTATCATTCAGTGAAGCACAAGCTGATGTGCCTGCAGGGAAAGTCCAGCAAGGTGTTCAAGGATGAGCTAGGATTTGTGGGATCAGAGGAAATCATTCACAGGAACAACATCTGTCTCCTCAGTATTGTCCAGAATCTGGACCCTGATATCATTCAAGATGGTGTGCCATCCTTGTCAGCTGATGATGAGCCATCCCCAATGAAGCTGTCCCCAACAGGTTATGGTGGGATGCCTAATCAGGCAAGCATTCCAGGTTTGACAGACCCAGCATGGTCACAGCATCAGCAGCAGGGTTCAAATTCTGGGTACTATAAGGAAGGCTACGTGCCTGGTTCCCGTCCAATGCAGAACCAGGAGGGAAACTTTTCTGGGCCAATGGGAGGCCTCAGCGAGACTGATCAGTATTGGCAGCAGCCACAACATGGAAACAGTCACTTTCCAAGTCAAGGGCAGAGTCAAGGGCAGATGGGTGCAGGAGCCCTCCATGATAGTCATCAGGGCAAATACCCACCCAGTTTTCCTCCTGGGTCTCAGCAGGGTTGGCAAAGCAGTTCTGGCGGGAACCCTATCAAACAGGAGCCAGCTGCCCAACCTGCATCCTTTGGATTCCCGCCACAGAGGAACCCTAGCATAGGCTCAGGTCTAGATGCCAGCTCAGCCCACCCTGCCGCATCCCTCCTATATGGCGGGACTTTCCCTCCACAGGACTCTCACAACCACACACACCCTCCATACCAGCCCAGCCCTGGTCCTCCTGCTCCTGGTGGGAGGCTCCCGCCGCAAAGCGGTGCTCCAGGCTCAGCTGGGAATGGGACCAGCATGCTGTATCAACCACCTCAACACAGCTTCCCAAACCAAGCAGTTGCCCCCCCATCCAGTCAAGGCCACGGACTTGCACAGTCACACAGAGACAGCAGAGGAGCCCCTCCTCCTGGTACATCCAAAGCCTTAGCTGTCTACATCCGACGTGGATGCATGCTTTTGACCAGATGTGGCCGCCAGCATCTGCCGCTTTTGCGTGTCTTCATGAAGAGTGCTGTCAGTGCTGTCTTGCTGGCTTCATTCCCGCCTTGGCCTACCTCCCATGCTTCCTAGTGAGTGTCTGTGCCAGGGCTTGGCATAGCATTGCAGGCGTGTACACATGCTTATGCTGGTGCAGGCAGCAAGGGCAAGTCTCATACAGGGCCCAGTCACAAGAAGCGCCAGTTTGAGGGTGGGCCTGGTAGAGGGGTCAGCAATCAACGCCAGAGCAGCTATCCACCTGGGTAGGACCTGCTGCTCAACTCCCATTCATGAGTTGCCCAAAGAATGCTGTCTCCTCAAGATCTGCCTCCTGTGCTCTGCATTTGAAGCTGTGCCAGCACGTACCATGAGGTGTTGGCATATCATGTAAAGCTGCATCATTGTTGTCTGAGCTGCCTCGCATGTATTTGAGTATTACTGGCTCACATCTCTGGCTGCAACGTGCTGCAACATTCAGCAACAACCAATGCACATGTGCCAGAAAGGCAAAAGGCACTGACTGTAGCCAGCATGTGCCTCGTTATGGCACTTTGAGCAAGTAAGAAGGGGAACAGAAAGGTAGTCCACCCACAACAGTGGCCTGACGTTGTTGTGCGACACATGCAGGCCGCCCGCTAAGCTTTGAGCAACATGTTTCACTTGCGGGGCATACTCACCCAGCAGGAAACCCTCATATGACCCTATAAGCCCTAGCTATCATGTCATTTGCACACAGAGAAGAACGAGCATCACATGCTCTTCTTGCTTCTGGAGAGTTGCTCTTAGACTTGAGGACAGTGAGCCATGCTTGGAATGGAGACATGGCTCACTGTTCTGGTCAGCAATACCTGGCCTAGAGGCAGTGTCTGCAAGTAAACCATTTGCTGTTGTGTTGCAGTGGGCAGCCGAGGCAAAGTGGACCAGTGAGCAGCAGTGCAGCTGGCGTCCACGAGCGCATGCAGCATCTTCAGTCTAGAGGCCGCCCTCAAGGTATTGCAAACTATGCCCCTCTGACTACCGGTAAATCAGTTCTTCTTTCATGTAGACTCTGCTTGACTCTGGGTCTGTGTGCTGGTGCTCAGTGTAACTGCCATTGGACTATTTGATGGGTTATGTGCACAGTGCATGTAGACGCACCACATGCTCTAATGCTTGGAGGAACCATGCAGCTTGGCGTCGAAGTGATTTTGAGATAGTTTGAGCATCATTGCAGGTGAGGATGATACAGATTGGCACTCAGAACTGAGGACTGCCATTGCTGCAGAACAAGGAACAGATGCTGGAGCGCAAGGCAGCCTGGGAATGGCAGGGTTCATGCCGTCTGCTAATCCTGCATGGCGAGATGCCGACTTCAGGACACAGCAGCCGCCACCGTACAACAGCTATGGCTATGCAAATCAACAGCCTGACATCAATGAGCAAGGCTGGCTGCCCAGATGATATGGGAGTCCATCTCAATTTGTTCTCTTGCATTCACATCAGACCATGTGAGCTGAGCTGCACTGCTAATCATCTTGTGTGTATGCCCAGCTCGTCTGTGTACATGCTCAGGCTTGGCTGTGGTCAGCTGTTGGCATGAGGAACAACCTAGTAATATTTCAGCATCATTCAGGGACACACAGCAGAGTTAGGGATGGCACTGTACGGTACTCACATGTATTATGTCTTACTTGTCAAGTCATTGACAAGCTGTCTGAGTATGCCAACTGCAGTGGTCATGAGGTTGCTGCGTACAAACACTGTGCTGTAAACATAAATTGTGCTTGAGGCCTGACACGAACTAGGCACATGTGAGTCTTGAAACAGCAGCACTACTAACAAGCACAACATACGCACGCAGCAGATGTAGCGCTTCAATGTAGAGCCTGATATCTTGCATGCCATGGACTGTGAGCCAATGAGTCTTGATGTTGCTTGTTGGCGCAAACAGTGTGTGCAAGATCAGCAGCGTTTTGCAAATGGTCGAAGCTTGTGTGCATCATCAGCGGCTCTGGACCTGCAAGGCAGCTAGCACCTCTACAGACTCCCCATAATATGTTCCATGACCCCATGCACGCATGTCATCTATGTCTTTGGCAATAGCTGAGGCCTTGTTGCTGCCCATCACCTGCAATGCCAAGTCACACCTCTTGAGCTTGATGCGGCCAGTGCAGAACTGCTGACACTATGTAAGTACACATGATCCAAAAGATCCCACATTCCACTGTCTTAGCCATATGTGTTGGGATGCCCAAACATGGTGCACAGCAAAGCGATGATTAAAAAGCAAGTGAAAAACATTCTGACCTTTAAAAGACACCCAACAAGTGCCTGAAAAGCGATGATTGGAAGGTGAGTAATAGGCATCCTGACCTTGAAGAGACACCAAACAGGTGCCTGAAAAGCGATGTTGCTGTAGTCTGCCAAGGCAGTGCCATCCAGCTTGTACCCAGCAGAGATGAGCTTCTGTCCCTCAAAGAAACGGAGCTGTGCTTGCAGCAGAGGCAGAATGCGCTCATCTCTGCTATGCAGGTAGTACACTGCCAGGCGCCAGGGTGCCCTGCAAGGTAGGTGACAAGGAGATGTCAAGACAGGATTCACCGCAGTGTGGAACAAAGGCAGTGGAACGCTGTCTTTCAGGTTTTATTTAGGTCTGAGCAGGCTTGACAGTATTTTTGCCTTGTCTGGCGCGATCACAATGAGTCATGAGTGACAACGCCATTTCTGGGTCTGTGCACATCATAGTACTCTGCTGCCACACACATGTATACCATTTGCATCACCTTCCTTGAGATAACCACAGCAGAATACACAAAACAGGGCATGGAGTCCCAGCTCAATTAGCTCGAACAACTGGACAGAGCTGGGCAACAGCAGTGCAGCAGTGCACCTGCAGGAGTTCCAGTTGTACTCTCCATCATTGTCCTTCTCCAGGATCTTGCCCTCACACGGCTTGTAGCACCGCTCAGAGTGGTCGTACACCAAGAAGTCCGCCAGCAGGCCTGTCTGTGGGTGCAGCCTGAGCTGATGGTGCAGCGCTGCAATGGTGGAGTCCAGAACCTGCTTCCACTCCTTTGCACGCTCTGTGTCCTCCTGCTGGCCAAACTCAGCAGTCAGCAAGTTGTGACCAAACCCATAGATCAAGGGGCATTCAGGCAACTCGGGGGCTGCAGTGTGCATGTTTGAGACCCCACAGAGCTGGGGCTAAGGTTGGTTTTGGACAGGCTAGGCAGGCCTGTCAAATGGCTGTCAAGGATGATGATGGTGATGCTGGTGTGAGAGTTGTCAAGATCAATACGCCGAGTCCATCTGCAAACACTGATGCCTCCATCACAGTCCAGCATGACACACTATATGCATTGGTGATGATGGGACACCTGTCAAGATGTTGCTCAGGTGTTCAGATATGATTGGTACTTTTTATGGCTCCGCAGAACTAGCCAGAAGCTGTCAATGCACTAAACGTGTGCAAGCACACACAAGCTTGGTGTCACTATAGAGCTGACTAGCTGAAGTGCTCATGTGCGAAAACTTACTTGAAAGCAAGGACTGTGACGGGTGTGAGATTCTGCTCTTTTACACTACTGCAGATGATGATACTGAACAGACAAACAGCGGAGGTTCACAGGCTGGCACAGACCTTGCTTCACAGTTTTCATGACCATGAGCCAACCAATGGAAATGACTAAATAGCCTGACTCAGAAGTGAGTCAGCATGAAGCGCCAATGTGTGTAACGGGTCGTATTGCAACAAAATGAAGAGACACACCACTTGCTTCACAGTCAACGTCATCTACTAATGAAGTTGAGCAACTAACCTCACTGAAGAGCTTGAAGTGCGTCAGCATATAGTCAGAAGCTCTTGATACAAAGTTGTACTTGTTGCTAGGTGCATTAGCTTGCAGCCCAGTGCTGGTTAGGCACCAGTCACCCAAATTGGTGATGAAGGTGTCTTTGTTGATGCACCAGTTCCATAAAGCAGCACAGACCTGCATCACATCGAAAGCATGCATTGCTCAAACACTCAATCCACAAATATTGCTCTGCAGCATCTACAAGTGTTGGCTTGTCCATGCACACATAGCTGTCAAGGGTGATACATGACGCTGAGATCCACAGCAGTGGTTTGACTCATTTGGTTTTGAGAGCCTTTTGCCAATTGGCATATCCGTAGTGTAATGCCATGCAGTCAACAGACCCACTCCAGTCACCTTCACACCTCTTTCTGTGTATGGCTTGTGCTGCCATTTGCGGCCAGCTAGCAACAGGGCATATGCTGCATCCAAATCGCCATCTGGAGCAGAGCTGGTGGCATTTGCGTCCTCGTCAGGGTTGGTGAAAATCTTACCATTGCGCTTGACCTGAGACAGGCAGAGACCATCAGAATACATGAAAACATATGTGACATGTGGTGCAATACACAGACCTGAACTGCAACAGTCACAGCAGATCTGTGTTTATGCTGCTTGTCCACTTACAGCCAGTGTACAAAGCTCTAATTGTGCAAGAGTACTTTGTACACTCACACATGTTGGTGAGCGCCACTTTCTGCAAGATCCCTGACCTGTTGCCAACACATAAGGCCTTGACTGTTCTCAAAGTGGTTGTAAAACAAGAGGAACTGATCAAAGTCATCTCTTTGATCACTCAAGACGCTGGCCAGCAGGCCGTATCTGCAGACATCGGTGGATATTGGACTGTTCGCAAGCAAGCAATGGCGTCTACCACGCTAACTGCACATGGCCTGATGCTCACCCGCTGGCTTCTGAAACTGTGATCGCATCCTTTGGATTTGACAATCCCTGGGCGTTGTAGTTGACATACAAGCCGTTCTCATCAGACGCCACGTACTTCGCTCGCCATTCTGCGAATGTGATCATGAGTAGCTTGATCGCGATCAGTGCCTTTGTGTGGCCTGGGCTTGCGTAGCCAATGTTACAACAGCCTGTATGGACTCTAGGATGGACATGCTAACCTGTTGAAATGCGGTCGTCAAAATGACTATCTTACAACTTCTCCTGCTGCAGCTACTGATGCCTGATCGAGATAGCATGAACACAGACAAATACTATACAGCACCACATAAGGTCTGTTGCCTTCTGTCCAGTGGACAATTCAAAGATCGTAGATGCAAGCAAGAGAGCTGCACAAAACAGAATCGTTGATGTACATCAACATCGAGTTTATCAGAAACAACAATGAAGGAGCTCAAAGATGACTTCAGGGATATCTACTCACACTATGGGTGATGTACATATACATGTAAAGCAGTCCTGCCGCTGTTGCTACCACCTGAGAACACCTAGAGCATACATGTAAAGCAGTCCCGCAGCTGTTGCTGCCACCTAAGAATACCTAGGAACGCTGCACGCCACCTGTCTAATCAAGTGTTGACACATGGCAAAATTGTTCAATACACATTCAACACAGTAACACCTCACATGCGCTTTGACTGCATTATAGGCCTGCAGGTGATACGACGATGTTGTGCTGACAACACTACATCACGGTCTGCGTATGAAAGGTCTGAAACCTTGTTTGCCCTCAAAGACGTGAATGAGGACCAGCATACTGCCTGCACCCAGCGCCACGCAGCCAGCCAGCATGCTACTCTGCCTCAAGTGATAGCCCCAGCTGTTTTGACGTTCCCGCTCTTCTGTCTCCTCCACGCTCTGCTGTTCGCGCTGACTGTCCATCATGGCATGCAGGTTGCTGTAGCGCTGCCTGCAATTGCAAAGAGGCAACGTCAGTGATCTTGAAGCTTGTGCCACCGTATGGTGGATACCAGTCAACAGCAGAAGGCTGGCTGTCTGCCTGAGGTCTGCAAAGTGCATGTTGACAGCATGTCGGAACCTCCTGACCGATACTTTCTCTCACGCAAGATAAGGGTAATGAATAGGTGTCAGACAAGCATGCAACAACCCTTGTAGGCTGTCAAGCATGCCACCAGGCAACACAAGCACTTCCTATCAATGTTTTGGGGATATGACTGTCTGGGAGACGTACTGTAGGTCACGTATCTGTCGCTGGTGCTCAGCAGCTACCCTCTGCTCTGCAATGATGCGCTCCATCATTTTGGAGACAAAGCCAGCCACAAACACCTGCAGCATGTCATATGCCCATGTCACAGCATGACAGTGAGTGTTGAGCAGAATGGCACATGACACTCTTTGCACGGTACGCTGATTAGGGCCCCCAAGCCCAGTGACATTATGCATCAGCCTGCGACGCTGCCATCTCATGTTCAAAATAGCTATGACATCCAATTGTCGATCATTCATCGCAGGCTTTGATTTAGAGACAAGCAGTAGTCTTGAGGCAATGCATGCGACACGCAATTGAAACCCTGCCACGCTGCTCACTTGAGCTTGCTTGTCAGCCTGCTCCTGCGCAAGCCTCTCTTCCAAACCTTGGACTTGCTTTTGGAGAACCTCATTTTCTTGCGCGAGCCCAAATAATTGGGCAGACATCTGCTGCCGTTGATGCGTCATCTCCCTCGCAATCTCTTGCGCAGCAATGCGCTGCTCGTTCTCCATTGCATACCGTGTCTCCCTGCACAATACACCTCAGCATACAAATGCGACTACAAAGACCGGCTGAGTTTTCAGTGAACATATTTACAAGGGCACGAGGATGCTTGCAATGGAAGTGTGCGTGCGTCTACCCTTAAAGTTCTGTGACCTAGATTGTACAAGTTGAAGAGATGGACTGCACACTCAAGCCCATGCACTGTGCAGTTATTTTTGCAATAAGAATAGAGCAAAGGATTGAACATGAGCATTTATAAGTTGACAGCAGCTCACCAGTCAAAATGGCGGCCAAGGTTCCCAGGCAGATTTGCTCCGCCATGCTGATTGCCCTGTGCTCCTGCAGCAGCAAGATCTCAGAAGTAAGCGTGAAGCAAGCAAGTGAAGAAAGAGCAGGCACAGCAACAGCAGCAGTAGGAGTCAGATAAACGAATCTGCCCACCTTCCTCAGTCTGGTCTGCTTGGGAAGCCCTGCTGCTGCCAGGGGCTGCAGACACAAGAGCTACACGTCATCGAGGTGGCGGGAAGCAACGCACATCGAAAGCCTAACTCATACGACATACCCTCGCTTTCAGCGTCATAATACTGGGAGACCTCGCTTTTGGTGTCAGGGGAAGCGTTCTCAAAGAAATCGTCTGGCCCGGAGTCTGATCCGTGCCCATCGGCGGTGGTGTCGACAGCATCTGATGCCTGTCTAGACAGCATGCTTCGCACGTTGCTCATATCAGACACGCTGTCGCTGATAAACCGCAAGGGCCAAGAAGCTTGCATCACAGCCCAGGCTGCTGTGCAAAATATGGTACAGACAGCCCACGCGGCAACAAAACTTCCTTTCGCCTGAAACTCTCTCAAAAATAGCAATGATTGTTCCCAGAATTTGCGCCGTTGCAGACGCTTTCAGCTGCAGCCTCTTCTCTAGTTGAAGCTGGCCGCAGCAATCAGATAAAGCCTTCACCGTCAAGAACTCACGATGTAGATGCGTACAAAATTTGCCCTGAGGTCAACGTTTACACAAAGCAATTTGAGCCGCGAACTTTCTGGCGTTTGCCACTCCGCCAGTCAACTATAGGCAGCCAAACCCAGGCTCTGACTTGGACCATATTAGTAATACCACCGTAACTGATACTGTAACAACACAGAGACGGTGTAACAGGCTTGACTTTGACCTTGCCTTTTGAGCGGCTCGAATTGAGCCGTTGTGTCTCAAATAATTTGATCATTCGCTGCAGGCGTACGTGGTATGCTTGACAGAAGTGCTTTCTTCTACCAGCCAGCTGCTGTCAACGACAGCGCTACATTGTCTCTGTGATCAAGCCTCATCAGCAGACCTCAGGAGTGACAGTCAAGACGGTGCCCTTCTGCCCTTAGCATGGGGCACTGGCCGCAACACTATCTTCAGATTTTCTACATTCGACCTGGGTCCGAGTGATAGGCCTCCAAGCAGCAAGTGCAAATGGCTCAGTCAGAGTCTTGGCAGCAAGAGCTACAGCACTTATGTAACCAAGGCGTGCTAGCAGGCTATGCCCTAATGACGAGGCATGGGCACTTTGAGTCCCCGCAAGGCATCCTCCGTGATGCTTTCTGCAGCCATACGACTGAGCAGCTGTCTTCAGACGCCCAGCAGTTTCACCAGGTTTTTGATTCAGGGCAGCAGGCAGAAAGTTTCACTTTATTGAATCAAAGGATAATTGTATTCAAGCAGACAGCCTGCGATTTGTATGGTATCAGTAGAAGAAAGCACATGGGGCTTTGTCTGAACAATCTGCCCTTTGGATTATTGATCAGCATCTATCAGAAACCATATTTGCCTCAAACAGTAATTCCCAAGCTTGAACATATATGTGCTTCCTTGAGGCGGTAGTCATTGCTTGGGAGTAACACTTTTAAGATTTTTTGCTCAGTGCAAACTGCCAGATGGGCATGAACGCACCCACTGTGCCAAAATGAGAAATGCACCAATTGGACACACACAAAAGAGTTCAGTGATTGATTGCTGTGCTTTGCCGTTGACATCATCATCACACTTGGGCACCCCAAAACAGCTTGGTGTGCTCAACTTGGTTGCAGTTTGCTGTGCTTTGCAGTTGACATCATCACCACACTTAGGGACCCAAAAACAGCTTGGTGTGCTCAACTTGGTGGCAGCAGGGTTGGCTGAGAAAGTCAATAGTATCTTCAGGATAAATTGCCTCAACATGGAATGACATGCGCAATGTTACCATTGCCTCAAAGGCCAAAATTCTTCACAACACTTGTACAGTGCGATCACAATTAGGCGTTAGTAGTTGTAGCTTGCATCTAATCTAAGATGCCAAGCTGAGATTACTGTTATAGGCGACACTTGACAACATACCATAATACAATGCACCATTGTGCCATGACATCATACTTGTACACCTAGGCTTTACATATACAGTAGAGGGCAACAAGCATCATGCGGTACATGTGATGAAAACTGCACTGCTGCAGCAACAGGGTTTGATGCAACAACAGTAGCTGCCACAGTCTTCCACACATGTGCCAAACCAGAAAATACCATGCAACAACAGTAGCTGCCACAGTCACTCACACTTGGACTAAACCAGGAAACACCATGCAACAACGGTAGCTGCCACAGTCACTCACACATCTGCCAAACCAGAAAATATCAAGCACACCTCCTGTACACCGGGAAGGCATTGGGTCTTTGGCCCTGTTGTCTTTGTTACGAGGTTGCAGGACTCGTGGTGAGTCTAACTAACAGCACAAAGCCACTGTCCATTACGAAAATTTGAGATGTCAGCTGCACTTGACATACACCATGAGCTCCTTACTTGCCAAATGCTGCTTGTCGAGTAGCATACATACATTGCTTGAAAGCTGAGGTGGCCATCATCAACACAAATTTGACCCCTTGAGTGCCTCCAGGAAAGTACGAGGCCACATAGTACAGCAATGCTACTAGCTGCAGCAGCAAAGCATAAACTCAAAGCTGAAGCTGACCCAGATGTTTGCAGCCATTTGCAACTCACACAACATAGCAGTTGTGCAAATACTCATTAACTATGTCTAGTTCAGCTCAGACGCTTAGCTTGCATTAGGTGGTGCATTCCATGCAACAGGGAGTAGAATGGCAGCAGCAAAATGGCCTTGATAATGTCATGACAGCATGGACTAGGACATTCCAAGACACAGAAGCATACCTGCAATGCACAGCAAACCAGAGACATTAAATAACTGTGCATGATCAGCGCGGAATACAAAGTTCCAAACATTGTAGTTAGGTAACCTGCACAGTCAAGAAAGGGAAAGTCAGTGTGCTGCAGCCTGCATGCAGACAACAGATCGATTCACATACCTGCTGTGAAGGGAAGCCTCTGAGCTGAAAGCATATGACTGGCCTGTTGCTTCAGACCACGCAACGCCGCAAAGCCTGCCATGACTAGGATGGACCCAACAGTGAATGACAGAGCAAATTTTGAGGGAGCAACTACAACGAGGGGAAGGAAGACAGAGAAGGCAATGATCATGAAAACCAGACCAGAGCCAATGAAGGCAAAGAAGTATGCAAACTGCTGCGTGCTTGGCATGCGATACCTGCAGGTCACTCAGGGGTGTTAGAGTTCACTTCTTGGCAGCTTGCTGGCATGCCTAGAACTCAATGTGGGTGACATCAGCTAAGATGCAAGGGCTAGTGATTCTTACGTTTCAACATGAGTTGTGACTTGAGTGTGCAGCCCCTTAGCTCCTGTTGTCGCCCGTGTGACGTGACCAGTCAGGAAACCTCCCACAGAGGTGCCTCCTTGCTCCATTCTGGTTATGACTTTGTCTGAGGCTGACGGACCAGCTTGTTCAACTTCATACTTCTGCCACTCTGCTAAGACAGAAGCTGGTGCCTCGTTGTCGGGCACTGGGCCAAACCAGCCTTTGACGACCTCCATGCGGATGGAGACCGCCGAGTGGGCCTAACAGCCAACTCTGCAGCGAGATCGTCACTGGTGCAATGCCGGCTTCAGGCCACAGCGATCAGCTGAGTATTTGTGATGCTGCAACCTGACTGGCGATAGTGTCAGCGCCGAAAGCTGAGCACGGCCGGATGTGAGGGCGGCACTCGCAATGTTCGATACACCAGGACAAGTCTGCTTGCGGCCAGACAACGCGCGCTGCAAAAATTGTACAGTCAATAGTGTCTTGACATATGGTCCTCTTCTTCATGCGTGCCCATGCAATGGCATCAGCTGCGAATTTCCATGAGCAAACATAGTCGACCTACATTGTCTTACAGAGAGCGGGGGTGGGGGACAACTTGTACGCATGCTGCTTTCAATGACATCGGACATTCTTACCTAGCACTTTTATCAAAACAAATCGAGCGTCATACACCCACACAATTCAAAAATGTAGCAGTCTCACTCGCAGTTGTAAAGGCAATTAACAGAGCAGTCCATATGACGTTGCTGAGTGTCTTCAGTCCACTGCCAACTTGGAGACACATCACCTTGTGCGTCGCTGTGTCAAAGTTTCAGTCGGCCTGCACCCTTTGCTGCCTGTCATGCAGAAACATCATGATATTAATTGATCAGTGCTTTGCTGACCTATTCTATAATTCAGCCACAGCAGGCTAAGTGACAGCGCTGTGATTTCTGCAGCTGCTCGCATGCAGTTTGCTGGGCATGCACAAGCACCCTGTTATAGCAACTAGTCATCATCATCTTCGCCAAGATCCACTGGACTAAAAGACTGGATACCGACCACTGCGCTGTAGTGCATCAGCTGTGCGTTTAACTGCATGATATCTTTGGCATACTTCTGCTCCTGTCACACTATGACCCTGGCTTGTTCAGCAATCTGCAGACATGCACAAGGTCAGTGCTATACAAATGGCATTTGTGAAGACGGAATTTCCAGATGCCACTCCCTGCCAACTACTCAAGGCCTGGGCACTCCATGATGCTGCTGCTGCCATCACGTGAGGCAGGCCACAAGTGTCAAATTGCCCACATGAAGCAGGATGTGTACCTGAGCATTTGCTGCAGCAAGCTTTTGTGTGGACTCCAAAGCTCTAGCTTTCCAGTCTGCAGCCTCCCAACCTTGCTTCTCCATCTTGGCAAGATTGTTGCGCTGCTGTTCTGTCATTTGCTCGTGGGCAGCCTCCAACTGTTCCTACACATGGCGCCCAAATGTGTGTTTGTTGCAAAAGCTGTGCCTCCTTTTTGATGGCATGGCTCAGCATGTGCAGTTAAAAAAAGTCACAATGTGTTTGCAGCCCAAGATGGCAGACAGCGGTGCAATGGCCTTAACATGCAAATGTTCAGGATTGCTGCAAGTTGCCAACTTATGCGGATGTGCAACACAAGAGGGGGTAATGAATTGATTGCTCTTACACCTGCTGAGAATTTGCCAAGCTGCTTTGAGTTTGGAGGTCCAGCCTCAGAGCATCCATTTGGTTACTAAGCCTCAGCACCTCTCTTTGCAGCTGTGCAGCATTGCTGACAGCTGTGGCTGAGGCCTGCTCTGCTTGATATGCTTTTTGGTTTGCTGACATCAACTGCAGACACAAAAAAGAGTATTGTGAGAACTTGCATGTGTTTACCTTATCAGTCTGACTTGTAAGGTGTTGATCTAGCACTCTCTCAGACAGCAGCCACCAGAATCAAAAGCTGTCATCAGTCATGAGCCTTTACACATTGTACAAACTTGCAGCTGCAAATGCTGTGATTCGAATCATGATGCCATACTAGCATGTTACTGGAGAAACAACATCACATGCAAAAAAGGCAGATGTAGCTTCTGATGAAGCAAAAGCGGTCAAATTAGCAGTTTGGAACTTCACCTCTGACACAAGCTCTGCATGATCTACAAGACGGTGGTTGTTCTCTTCTACAAGTACATGATTGAATGCCAGAAGCTGCGCATGCTGATGCCGCAGTTTCTGGAACTCCGCTGCCTGATCCCCGGGGTTGCTCTTGTCTATGTGTGTTTGTAGTGAATGACTGCGATCCAACAGGGTCTGCAGCACACAGAACGTGGTCGTCTATGCATGCTTGAAGTGAGTCCGACAGGGTCTGCAGCACATGCAATATGGTCATGCTCCTCAAGTTCCTAAAAAGCTTTCAAGTGTATTTGGCAATTATGATATAAGTTACATACGGAGACCATGCATGCTCAGCAGGCCTTAAGGGATGGCAGTGACAGGTTGTGCAAGCGTCCTAAAACAGGCCGCGCACTGTTGAAAAGGTTACACGCCTTCAGTGGGGACTCATTGTGTGTTGGTAGAACTGATGCAGGACTGATCTGAGGGCTGTGCTCTAGACTGCCATCATCTGATATGCTGAGAGAGTGGGCAATATGCTGGTTTATATTCATGAGCTCTGAGTGCTTTTGAGGGGTGATAATTAGAGGATCTTCACCATACAAACCTGCACTTGACATGCAAAGTGGGAACAAATTGAAAACACGACTTTTTGTGACATACCAAGTGGGCATCGCAAGACCTAACTTGTATGCACTATATAAGCACCCTTGAAGTACACATCTGTAAAAAAATACGTACCATCGTCCGGGTATGCGCTGTAGTCGAAGTAATGCACATGCGCGTTGTTGTGGTCCAGATCAGAGCTCCCTGACCCTGAGGGACTTGCCGGCTGAGGTGCATGTGCGTCCTTGACCATACCTCCTAACGCGTGCCCTCAACTATGCAATAGTGGTCCAAGAAGTTCCGGCAATACTAGGAGGTTTGAAATCGAGCAGACTGTACGCCAACAAGCCCTTCTGATAGGATATCGACCACCGAGGTGACAACGACTGATCACGGTGTGTCATGCATATGAAAGGCTCCTGGCGCTTTGAACACAGAGTTCGATGCGGCAAACTCTTGGGCGTATGAAGTCTGGGCAGCACAGCAATGTGTTTATTGAGGAGCGCTGGCCCCTTCTGATGTTGGAATCCTTGTCCTTGCATTTGTTCATCATACACAGCCCTAATTAGCCAGAAGGGCTAGCCCTGAACACTGACTTTGCATTGTTGGTGAAAGCATGTCTCGGGTGCCACAACATGCCACGCATGACGTCCATGCCAAGCATGCCGTCCATTTACTGAATGTCCTCAATGATTGCGCCTCGATAATGGTGTTGACATGCATGCTGCAGTACTGCCACTAAGTCCACTAAGCTGCTTTGACGTGAGTGGATGCATGCACCATTCCTTTTGATGTCATGACCTGTTTGGGCTGATACCGCAGTGACACTCAACCGCAGTTCGTACGAACCGGACAGCGAAGAGCTGACGCGAAAGGCATACGTAAGAAATGCAAGAGTTGATAGTTGCACATCTGAGCTGTTTGTGAAGCGGTACACACATGCTGGCAGCAGACATGGCTCTGAACATGGCTGCGTCAGTACTCCACCCTCAATGCCCGACTGGCTATCGAGTTGTGCTTTGGGACTTCCGTGAGTGGGCCTTGCATTTCCCCAAGGTTTACATGTGGCCCTGCTTGTGGCCATAATTTAGCGAGCGTTACTACGCCAGGTGCTTTGTCAGCTTCCTTAACACGGAGGTGACAGCAAGGGCCACCGGGCGATATACAGAGTGACACCTGACGCTGCACATCGAGGCCATCTATTGCACGACATTCTGGCGGTCCATTGCCTGGAGCTTGTGCTGCAAGTTTGAGATAGCGATACTCGTGATCTACTTGAAATATGCACGGCGCTTTGAGCAATACCTGGCGTCCATCTGTACTGGTCGATAGGTATTGTTTTTGCTGGGAAATGCAAGCATACTGCACTCGCCGTTCCAAAAGCACAGCTACAATAGCCTTTCTGAGTTGAACTTCTTCTGATTCCTCTGTCAGGAGCTCAGAAGCTGGAGCCGCAGCCCGCACCGTCAATGAGAACGTCAGAAGACGTCAGTATACTGTAGCACAAGGAGGACAAACCGGCGGTCGCAGATACAGCTCTCAAAGCAGAGTAGCACCCAAATTGCGCAGAGTACTGAAATCCCCACAGGCTACCTCAACCATGGCAGATCCCAAGACCTCGACACAAATGCAGGTCAGCGAGCCCGCAGCCTTTGATTGGCGCAACCAGTGGTACCCAGTGCACTTTGCCAGGGACCTTCCAGAAGGTCAACCTCAGCGTGTCTACATTTTTGATGAGCCAATTGTAGTGCTGAAGAGACCTGGGGATGAAGGGGTTGTAGCCCTCAGAGACAGGTGCCCCCACCGTGCCGCTGCACTATCAGAAGGGCGCATGACTCCAGATGGTCAGCTGCAATGCGCTTACCATGGCTGGTCTTTTGATGGACAGTCAGGCATTTGTACCAACATACCCCAGGTGACCCACCTGACACCTGCTGTGCAACACAAGCCTATGCTTGCGTCAGACCACCCATCGTGTGGCCATGACCCATGCACAAGCATATGTGATGCAATTGCATAAGACTATGCATCAGGATGTATTATGTGGATCGCCTCAATGGCTATCATGAACGATGCCAGGGGATCAGGATTGGCAATCCCAAAACGGGATCTGATCAGCTCCTTTGGCGAGACAGATTGCTGATTGTGCTTGCAGATATCAGCTGGTCAGAAGCTGACAGGGCGCACCTGTGCAACAGCCCTGTCAGCTTGTGAGAGGCAGGGCATGATCTGGGTGTACCCCAACCCTGGTGCTGCACCCTCTCAAGACTCCATTCCAAGTGAGTGTTTGCACCCCGATAGCGGCTGCTGTATTGCAATGCCGGCAGAAGATAACAAAAGAACAGAAATCTCTTTGCTGGTAAGCGATCATGACAGGAGCCTCTGATCGTCAGCTGAAAGTCTAGATGCGGTAGCAGCTTGGACCGCAATGCCAGTGTTGACAACTTCATTTGCATGCATCTAATTGCTGCTGCTGAAAGGCAAAGCATAGTTTGGCTTTTCCAATTACCCCAACACTTGTGGTGCTGTTTTGCTATACTTGCTCAGGAACATGTGCAAAATAATGCAGCTAAGCACACTGCATGCAACAAGCACTGTATTCACAAGCTTCTGCCTCTGTTGTCACAGTCTCCCATCGTTACTTGCCTAAAAAAATTCAGTGACATCAGCTGCGGCCGTGTCTGCAGTACTACCAGAGTTGGATGAGGAAGGTTGGACCAGTGATGACTTTGTGAGGGACATGCCTGTGGACTACACACTGCTGGTGGAGAACCTGCTTGACCCAGGTCTGCTGCTGCGCAAGCTCTGATGCTGTGTGTACCGCATTGTGTGGCTGCCACCTTTGCTCAAGCTGGCAGTCACAAGCTGCACTGCAGAATATGCAGCGTGGTTGTTGTGCAACAGCGTGCACATCACCTGCTTGCCCTGCTGGCATTGGTGCATCTGTCATTGTCAGTGAAGAGAATGGCTACAGGGTCCAGCCTGCCTTTGTCTTGATCCAAGATACGCTGAGTTGAAAACCTGCTCTTGCACACATGTGTAAGAGTGGGAGCTTTTGCGCTGATGTACTTCTCTGAAGCAGCCGTGATGCTGTCGCTGCAGACCATGGCATTGCATGCCATCAAAAACGCACTCAACTGTCAGCCACTGACAGCTGATGGCTGTGCATTCGAAAATCAGTTGCTGAGCTTGTGCCTGGTTCAACAAAGCTGTGGTGCATGTCATGCAGATCACGGCTTGTACGCCCACCAGACACCAACCTTTGACAGCTACGCTGCCTCCCAAGACTTCCCCATGCACATCACCGAGCACAGCATCAGCAGCAGCTACAAGATAGTAGGAGAAGTAGCCGGCGTCCTTAAGATGACTGGCAAAGATGACAACGCCAAGACGAAGCCCCTGCCTGGGGAGAAGGTGTCCTCTGCCTCAGACATCACAGCACGCCTTGTCTTTCAGGGCCCGGCCATGGTCAGATGGAGCAGGCATGACAAGCAAGGCAGCACCAACTTCATCAGTGCCTTCTATTTGTTGCCGGCGGGGTTTGGCAAGACCAGGTTCATGTCCAGGTATGCTGCAAGCCTTGCAAACCTTCTCTTGATCGTTGGTGTTGCACCTGAGAGTTGTGTACTGCGCAGAGTTGTAATACTCATTGAAGCGCTGTAGCAGTCAATATCAGCAGCAGGGGGTAATTGTTGTCTAGGTAGTGCAGAGGTATCCACTGAGCGATGCTGCATTCTCAAGCAATGATGATGCTGACCCATTGTGTCTCACAATCAAGCGCTGCAGTCCTGTTACTCTTGTCAGCAATCACTACTAAAATCATTGTTGTCAGCAAGCGTGAGCACGGGCGCATCACAAGAGTCTCCTGTTGCAGCTCTGCTGAGTGTAGATCATTCTCGCGTGCCAGCATGTATGTAACCTCTACAGGTATGTACGAAGTATAGCCCCCAAGGTGCACCCGCCCAGGTGGCTCGTCAGCATTGCCCTCAATCGCTTTCTGGACCAGGACACTTACCTCCTCGCCACACAGCAGTCAGTCACCCTGTCAAACGAGCTACGAGATATCGCTGACAAGCAACAGCCAGCACAGCTGCAGCAGCCTCAGGCCTCAGATGCACAGGCATCAGACAGACAGCATGCTGATGGGGAGTCTGCCCAAACCAGGGAAGCTGCTCGAGCAGATGCTCCAATGGCTCGCAGAAGCTGGTACTGTCACAGATCTCCAACAGACAACATCCTGGTGGCCAGTGGGAAATGGCTGGACAAAGCTGTGCCACAGATGCCAAACAGATATCAAGGCTTGCTGTCTTCCAGCTTACAAGGTGCGCATCTGGCCTTCTGGCTGGGTCTTGTTGCAGCACCAATTGTGTCAGCCAGACAGTTGGCGCTGCTTGCTTCTGTCAAGCACCTTTGCTGCCTTGCGTTTGAATGACATTTCCCAAAACGGTCTATTTGTTGGCAGTCTGTATCATTGCATGAAAGTGTTGATTTTAAATGGCTTGTGGGCTTTACTTGTGGGCTTTGCTGAACAACAGTTGTGCAATGCAACCCCTGCAATGACATTTGCTGTGCAAAGCATTGCAGAAGGAAGTGCTGTTGCCTCCGCCAAATCGCATGCAAGCCTGATGCACACAACAGTCGAATCACACAGACCCTGCAGCATTGCTGTGTGCTGCAGTTGATCCGACAATCTGGTGATGCTGTGCATGAAATGCAGGCTCAGCTCCTCTGGTTGCGCCAGGCAAGCGAGAAGAAGTCCTGGATAGGTTTGCCTGCCATACAGCCATTTGTCCGGATAGCATGCGCTTCTACACAAAGGTCACAGCAATGTCAAAGGTTGCGCAAGTCAGCACTGCTGCAGCAGCTATCATTGGCCTGTGGTATAGTCTGGAGGCTTCAGCAGGACAGGCACCAGTCACACCAAAACCTGTAGCTGCAATTGCGGCGTCTCTGATTCTATCTGCTGGGATGAGTCAGGTCTTCCAGTGGCTTCTTAGTCAGTTCCAGTATGTGTACCAATCCAAAGATCAGCAGAAAGATCTGGCAAAGCTGACAAACTTGACTGCACATCTGCAGGAAGAGCCCACTGTCGGCTACAGGCCATAGATGTCTGTTGACAGGCTGTGTTGTCATGTTTGCTTCAGCTTGAGGGGTCATGAATCATGCGCTTCTCATATCAGCCAGTTGCTTTCTGTGTACATGTATCCCTGTGAACACGTGTCTTGTCTGTACAATACGTGATTGTTTTACTTGCTGTATGGATTCCGTGCTCTCTGCATGATTAGTAACGATGGAGAAACCGGGGCCAACATGAGCGAGGCTAGCACGGCCTGTCTGGCTCCTTCGTTCCTGTACATGATCTGTAGCTACATTGTCTGTGTTTGTATGTAATGGCAATGTGATGTTTGTTTAGGCTTCAGCTTGGACTAGCAGATTACGTTGTGACGCCAGGCTTGTAATGTATTGTTGCTCCCTCCCTGACCCTCAGCAGTGAAACGCCATCCCGTAATGCTGGTCGTAACGCTTGTCTTGAATGCTGCTACTAACGCAGACTCAGCATTGCAACGGACATCGACTAATGCGTAACAGAGGATCATGTGCGCGCTAAAAACTGATAGTATTCTACTCTCAACTTGCCCAGCGTGACGGGGCTGGTGGTTGCAGATCTAGATCTAGAGGACTTGCACTTGGTTTGGTGCTCGCACTCTCTGTATCCTCGCTATTCTTTGCTTGGGCAAGTGACAGTGGCACGAACGCGCTCAATATGCACCCGCCCCATAGGAGTTGTCAGCATTGCCCTCAACCGCGTTATGGACCACGACACTTACCTTTGTTCCTGATGACATCTGACTCACAGAAGTTGGTACTGTCATACACTTACAACAGAGTACAGTTTTGGTGGCTACATGTGTAACTGGCTGGACAAAGCTGTGGTGTGAGTGCGATATCAAGGCTTGCTGTCACCGAGTGCTCTTCAGCCCTTCTGCTAGGCAATGTTACTTCTGTGGTGGATGTATGCTGTCTTATTGCCATTCTTCAAAAAGCAATGTGGCGTTTTTTGGCAGCAACTGTCATTATGCGAGCCTGATGGTATACAACTGCTTGTGGACATTGCTGAACAACAACTGTGCAACTCAGTCCTTGCACCAAATGACCAACATCTGCTGGTGCGGTGCAGGGTCGGTTCCTCTGCAGGCGAGACAGACGTCCTAAACGAGTTCTCTTGCCGTACAGCCCGGCTAGTCCCCATGTATCCAGACTGATACCGCACCAACAAAGATCGCACAAGCCAGCACTGCTGCAGCAGGTATCAGTGACCTGTGGTACAGCCTGGAAGCTTCAGCAGGACAGGCACCCACCATAACTAATTTTTGTGCACACCAGCCCAAAGATCAGCAGAAGGATCTTGCAAAGCTGACAGATTCGCCTGTACACCTGCCGGACGAGTCTTTCAGCTGGCAAACCTATCCCCAGATCAGTGTAGCGTCCCCAGTCACGTCCCTTGTGAGCGTTACAGCTTGAGCTTGCGTAAGCATTTTGTGTGCTGCTGCTCGCCTTTTCGCTTGGTGTTACCTTTGCTGGTGCTCGAGCACAAGGTTGTCGACGAGCGACTTGCGGTCCCCATCCCGGTTGTAGTCAACGAACGACGGAGCTTTTCAATATGCAAAGCGTCCTGATCGTCGCATTGCTTGCTCTGACCTGCAGTCAGCTTTGTCAAGGTATTGAGCAGGACAAAACTTCGTGATGCATGCCTTAACCAATCAAGGATGCGTGTATATCCGAATCGGGTGTATCCGAGTCGAGTGTCCCGTTTATCTGTGCAGGTGCGACAACCAAGGTTGTGCAGGCTTCATCACGCAAGATCTTAGACACCTGCGGCACGTCTAACTGGGGACAATGCGGGGGTTTGAGCTGCCCTGGTCCCTGGCAGTGTGCTGACGCAGCTGTCGGATGTTGCCCGAGCGGGTACTCCTGCTCGCGTCAAAGCGCCTACTACTGGCAGTGCCTTCCTGGAGCTGCGACCTCGAGCTCACCGGTTGCCACCTCCGCGCCCACACCTTCACCTACACCTTCACCCACACCATCGCCCACTCCGGCACCCACATCGGTTGCTACTGCTGTTGCGACAACATCACCTGCCTGTGAGTGACGACAATCTATCGCTGCCTCCTGATGCTGCCTCTTTGCCTCTGCATTATCAACCCTTCCCTGCTGAACTAAGAAGTGTCAACAAGATTGACTTGTATCCCATTTCCTGCAGCGACTCCATTGCTGAACAATTGCAATGGTCTGGTGCTCAGCGAGTATGCTCAGTGTGGTGGAGAAAGCAACTGTCCCAGTGGAGTGACCTGTTCAGACAACCAGTGGTGAGAGATGCAAATCAGAACTTGCTGTCTTGCTTTGCTTTGAGTAGTGTCATATTCATGACACAGATCATAAGCCATTGATCTTTGTCACAACAGCCCCATCGTAGTTTGTCATTCTGACAGCCTTGTCTTGCATGTTGCAGGCCCATTGGGTGCTGCCCAACTGGTGACTCATGCACCCGATCAAGTGCATCGTAAGTTCCCGTTTCACCAGACCGTATTCCAGCTTTGATTTGCAAGCCAGGCGGCATGATGTGGAATATACACTTGCAGCTTGTTGTGCATGCAAAGTGCTGGACTTGTGCATATTTGTGCTATATAGCAGCATGTAGCTTCTGAAGTCATGTGTATGCAACTGCGTTTCATCAATCCAGACACTTTCTGCGCCATGTTTTGCATGACTTGTTTTGCACCTTTACTCCATTTGGCCATGAGTCTACAGATGACATGGTTGTCAGATGCTGTAATATGTCCACTTCATGACTCCATGCCTGTTTGTGCAAGGGCCTGTGTCGTTTCCCTTGATGACCCTCTTGCTGCTAGCCCTCTTTGCATTGCAAGCCCACCCCTCCCATCCTCCTGCTTACACTTGTTCTGCTTGTTAGTGACTTGTTTTGTAGACAAGCAGAAGCTGCATCAAGAGACACTATATGTCTTCACTCTGTCAGAATCACCAGCACTTACATGCAAAAGCTTACTGATACACATACATTACGTAGGTACTGGCAGTGCCTTCCAGGGACCCCCTCCCCCCCACCCCCTGAAGTGGCCGCAGGGACATACCTATCCGGAAAAACTGCCCTCTTCCCAGACAGTGAAGGGGGCCTGACTGGCTTCACCCCTCTGGACCCTGTGCTTCCCAGCCAGAACTGGACCGTAACAGGAACAGGTATGATCATCTGGCCATTTCCCCCCCCCCTTCTGCTCGCCCCTCCCAGTGCTGATTGTGTTTCTGTTCAACCCTACTCCACCCTTGGGACCCTGCCAGGCTGCTTGCAAGTCATACCTGGATCATCGCAAGCACAGGTCAGATCATCCAATTGCTCAGTTTCGTCATGGCTGACTAAACGAGCTCACATCTGGCCAGTTGACTAGCGTTCAAATGGACTATTTGCAAAGACAGAGTGCTTTATTGGCAGATGAACAGCCAGTATGGCAGGTCAAATGCAGCCTTGATGCAAGCTCAGCAGATGTATTGCTGCAGTGACAGCATGGGCAATCTCATCTGAACAACGCTGGCTGCACCAGCAGCATTGAAACACGTACTGTATATCACATTGGCCACATTGCCCTGGCAGCATGGGAAAGTGCGCTCTGGATCATGGTTGCTACTTTGACAGCTTGGCAAAATCATCTCACGTGTTATGCATTTGAGCGCTTGTTTTGTGTTGATATATCAGTCAGTGTCTGACAAGTCCCTTTCAAGTCTCAACGACAGGAAAGTCAACTTGATTGGTTACTGCACACTGACTGCCTGCAGCAGACAGGGTAAATGAGATAGTTGTGCTTGCAGGTCAGCCCTTGGATTGCTACTATGATACAGATGACTGTGAGGGAGCTGATGCTTCTACCTGGCAGACCATCTGGAAGGTCACCTACCCAGACAACCCATCCACATCTGTCACGCTGTGTGTGTGCAACACAGCCAGCTTTACCCCAAATGACCTGGCTCATTACGTCGGAAAGGTACAACAGCGAGCGCACCTTGTGATTGTGTGACACTTGATTCAGGTGTAGCATATGCAGTACAAAGGCTAATGCTGCATGCAGCATGGTTTGGCTGCAGATTATGCACCTTGTGGCAGGGTGTTTAGCTTGAGTGCAAGGTGGCCCAAGACTTGAAGTCTGGTTCAAGCACAGGGTAGCTGTGCTGCAAGCATCACAGCATCACAGCTTGCTTTGCTCATGTTCACTCAAGCAGCGTTCCTGTTTGTCTTGGCTAACCAAATGGGCCATCAGCCTCACATGCAGCTACAGCTCATGCTCTGTTTTGGGTAACAAAGGTCAAGCAGTTGTTCATCACTATGTGCTAGTCTGCTTGTGCATGTGATTGTTGGTGCAGCATGCTTGGGATTTTGATCAGAGCCCCAGCATAGCCTGCTTGGCCTGCCATCAATCATCCAGGTTTGTGCTAGAAGGGCTGCACGACTTGCATGGGGTATGGCAGACGGAATGAACTGTTTTGAAGCAAGCCTGTTTGATGATCAACAAGCCTGTCCCAGTCATGTGGGCTGCCACCCAATGCGTGGATGTGCTTGCTTGCAGGTTCCCATTAGCTCCGGGCTGCCGCCTTAGGAGGCTCCAATTATGATTGCCGAAAAACGCAAACTTGTTTTTCCTTTTTTCCTGCAGGTTCCCGTTTTCTTGCGGACAACGGTGTCAGCATACAATGCTGTCTCAGGCGGCGGCAGTGCATACACCATTGGGGGCAAAGTGACACTTCAAGGCGACTGTGAGATGGACGTCTTTGTGCATGAAAGCACGCATGTCTTTGACGGCACCTACAGTCTCTCTGGTACTTCAGCATATCTTGAGGCGCTATATGAGGACTCGTGCGTTCCTGATGAATATGCCATGACCAACAATGTGGAGTGCTTTGCACAAGACATGGTGGTGTTTGTCTACTACCTGTGGGACCCAAACTTCCTCCAGAATGTGTGCATGGAGTATGAGATCTTCTACATCAACCAGCTGACCGTGCCGGGAGTTCAGGCTTACAAAACAATGGTTGGTGAGTCACACCTCTTCAACCTCTGAGCCTGCAAAACTCTGCCTGCTGTCTGTAGACAAGAACCTCCCCAGGCCCCCCCCCCCCCCCCCTTCCCCTGGTCCCTCTCATTGCCAGCCTGACTCCGTATCTGTGTCCTACTTTGAGGACGTGTAATTCTGTACTTTGGTTATGTTCTGTTATGTAGCAGTCTAGAATTGCATTGGCTTTGTCTCACTGCTCGAGCTTTTGATTGTGCACACTGACCTGTGGCTGATTTGTGTTGGTACAATGGCAACATCAGCACATCTGGCTGACCTGCTGCACCAACACACTGGCTGTGCAAGACATGTGAACAGTATTTCGTGCTTGATATAAGGCATTGCCCATCAGGGGATCACATCATAACACCTCTACCCAATGTAGTAGCCAAACAGCACCAAGCACACACACACCAATTTACTGTCACTTTGTCTAGGTTTTGTCTGCTTTGTGAAGTTGTGTCACATTATGTGCCCACTCTCAGCAGCCTACCTTGCCATCTCATCACTCAGCCATCTCTGCTTCATGTCAAACACCGCCCACTGTTGCAGCATCCCTCTGACTGGTTGGCATTAGGTGCACTGTTGTTGCTGCACCATTATTGCACTGATCACCACTGACACTGCTGTCCCGTTTCTGCAGCTGCGATGCTTGCGGCCGCCCCACCAGCTACCCCAGCTGCTACCTCAGCTGCCACTCCAGCTGCTACTGTAGTTGCAACTCCCTCAGCCACGCCCTACTGCAATGGCACATTGCAGGGCAGCGGCAACAAGCTGCAATGTATTCCTGCCACTCCTGCTGCTACTGTAGTTGCAACTCCCTCAGCCACGCCTTACTGCAACGGCACATTGCAGGGCAGCGGCAACAAGCTGCAATGTATTCCTGCCACTCCTGCTGCTACTGCTGCTGCTACACCTGCCACCACTATCAAGGCCACACCTGCAGCTACCCCAGCAGCTACTGTGAAGGCTACACCTGCTGCCACCACAGGTCAGCCAAACTATGTCATAGTGCAGGTTGAGCTGTGCACAAGACATATGGTGCATCAGGGTCTGTGCTGGCTAGCAAGCTTGCCATCCAAGTTTCTTTGTGCTTGTGATGTTCGATTTGACAACATATTTTGTGCTGCAGCAACACAGACGTGTAGCACATCTCTGGGACAGTATGCTCAGTGTGGCGGTCAGAGCAACTGCCCTTCAGCTTCCATGTGCGCTGACATGCAGTGGTGAGTCAACAGCTTCTGCTATTAAGCAGGCTCACACACATCTTCTGATGAGTTGCCCTGACATCCATGTGGCTTCCAGAGATACGTAAATCATATGCTTGAGATAATCTGACAAAAGTCAAGCTCGAAACATGCACATCAGAAACAGGCCCGTTTTGTAAGCAGCAACTGATGTGTCTGAAATGTTCAGTGAGATTCAGCACAACCACTCTGACTAGTTTGAGGTTCACTATTTGCGTTCTTTCCACATTCTGTGATCGATCCTGTTGACACTCAAACTTATGGTGTTTTGCAGGACTGGTGGATGCTGTCCTGCCAACTATGGGTGTGTCAGAGCCACGAACTGGTGCGCTTTGCTGAAATCAAACATACATGATAGTCTGAAAACACTAAAAATTCATCTGGTGCACCTTACAAGACTGAGGTTTCACTGCATGTGTGTATCAGATGATGTAAAGTTGACACTTCAGGTCGCCGTCTTTGGGGCTTCTTTGATGAACAAATATGGTGCAATCTTCTTTGTTTTGACATGACATATGGGAGGTGCAATTGGCGGCTCACAACAGTGCTGCCTGCTGCTCCTGCATGGGCTCCAAGGCATGTCTGTTTGTGCAACTGCAAGTTTCTGTGGGTGGTACAAAGTAATGCTCAGCTCAACTTGACTGAGCATGGACGGTGCGGCTGCAGGTACTGGCAGTGCCTTCCCAACTAGAAGACAGGCAGTGCTTCTTGATGTGAAGGTGCAACTGTGACCCTGCTTAAGCTTGTGCACCAGGAAGATGTTGGCTGATGGCCTTCTTGCAGAAGAAACAATGATCAGTCACGATGACTGGCTGCTGTGCTGGTGTTTACAACCGTGAGATCGAAGTTGAAACACATGAGTAACTAACAAATTGGCTGTTGACTGTGTCATGAAGTCTGCATGTAAGCTGCGAAGCAACCGCTGCCAGGGAAAAGACAAGCGATTGCTTTGTAAACTGAAAGCTATTGATTAGAGGATCTCCTGCCCTGTGAGCTTTCAAGACACAGCAAAGACGACGCCTGCGCATGCGGCCTGGTAGCAGATCGTATGGCGGCACGCTTGAGTGCAGGCAGCATATGCGTTTGTGCGGGCTTTGGACATCAACGACCACAATTAGGATCCAGTGAATTTCGATTCCAGCACGTGGAGATGGCATCAGCCATCACTTCGTACTGCCGTAGCTGGTCCCAGGTATTGCCCTTCCGGCATTACATTTTACAGGGGTCGCTGGGTCGAGATGATGAGCAGTAGGACCAAGAGTAGTGTCTTTTCGACATTGCCCTCCCAAAAAATTGTGTCTCGTGCATTGCATACATTTCATCACAATCATCACCCCAAGTGAAGTTACGAAATGCCACAACACATTACGCCACGCCACACCAAACTTTGTGCTGATAATGATGAACAAAGACAGCAGGTACTTTCCACCATAATATGACTTGTTTGTGCCACATGTTGCTTACTTACGATAAGCAGCTTTGACGCACTTGACAATTATCAAATCACCAGTGCAAGCACTTGAGGTGACTGGCATCTGTTTGTACTCAAGCTTTTGACATTGACAGCTGCTAACAAGCTCAGGCCAGCACAGAAAGGTGTTCATTCCACCCTCTACACATGGCTTTCATGTGCCTAAGCTGACATCACAGTATGACCATTGTACAAGCTATGCAGGGTATACTTCAATCATCCATCCAACTGGTTTTCACCCTGTCTTCTTCAGCTTCACAATGTGGGAACAGCCATGTCTTCAAGAGTTTTCTTTCATCAGTGGTTGCAAGTTTTGCATGTAACAAGCTTCACAGTCAGCAAGCAGGATTGACGTCTCTGTGTTATGCTGCCGTGGACGCAGAATTTTCCAATGCTATGATATTCTCAGGAATGCTTGCAGCAGGAGTGTAAATCAGGTTTCCTTCATACACACTGCAAGTATGGTCATCCCAGTTCAGGTTGCTGACTGACATGCTAGGCCGTTCTTGAAGGTAGACAGTATTGTTGGTTGCCCATAGACCTGTCCCATTGCCCACTGCTACATACCCATTGAAAGTCGGCAGCTCAGGTACAACATCCAGATGGTTGGCGACTCTATACTGCCTACCAACAAGATCTCGGAAGGCCTGCATGCAGTGTCACTCAGCCGTTTCCAAGGGAGATAGGGAATTTGCTTAGGGCAGGCAACGACTGTGGGCAGCAGAGTGGGATACATTCAGCGTGCAAGCGGGTAAGTGATCCAGTAAGTATGTGAAGCGAATAAGCAAGAGACTGCTCACATGATGAGGGCAGCAAACCCACGGCAAGAGAGGGGAAGGGAGGTGACAACTCACATCTGAGTAGGCCTGATTGCCTGGCTTTGGATTGCCAAAGGTGACACACCGTATGTCAGCTCCTGGCCACTGCAATGCTGCCCATGGAGCAGCTAAAGAAGCCACTCCTGCTCCCAGACTGTGGCCTACGTGTCCATCTAACAAACGTCCAAAGCATGACAGACAAGCAAAATAGGGGCAGACTTGCAAGTGCAACTCTGCACACCAGAGTTCACCTTGAGTCTCAGCAACTCTCAACAGATCCATCACGTGCTAGCAAACACGGTTGTGGGTGTTGCAATGTTGCAATGCACAGCACAATTCCGAACTGATGACACTTACACTAAGAAAAACAGCTGTCAACATTGTTGTCAAAGTGCAGGAATGCTAGATGCACCAAGAGTGGGGAACATTGTCTGACCTGTGACTATGACCAAGCTGGGCGTGACACCACCAGACATGTCCATGAGAACATCCCCAATGTTCTGAGTGCTGTTTGGCGCCTTGTCTGTCACAGCTTGCAGCTGCTCCAGAAAACCGTGATGCACCTGGGCTTGGGGGTACATCTTCTCCAGCACGCTGCTGTAGGGCGAGTCAGACAGGAACTGCTTGAAGTCTTGGATCCAGTCCTCATCGCTCTGCAGCATGAACATGACTGTCAAAGCCCAATACATACATGTCTTTGGGCTACACATACATCTGTTATGTACAGCCAACACATACGTCTGTTGGCTGCACACAAACTTGCTTATACATGTAGATGATTTCTGCGTCTAGGTGATGACAGGAGCGGGCCTGACAGAGTGCTGTATGATGGAAAGCGTTCTGCTCATGCTGAACCAGCGCACCCATGCTGATTGCAGATGCTGCATGATACATGTATCCATCACATTTGCTCATGTGCATTTGTCTTCATAATTCAAGCATAGCAGCGTCATGTGGGCAGCCTTTTGACTTCAGCAACCTTGCAGCAACTCATTCATGCAACTCATTCATGCAATCATTCATTCATCCATTCATTCATTCATTCATTCATTCATTCATTCATTCATTCATTCATCCATCCATCCATCCATCCATCCATCCATTCATCCATCCATCCATCCATTCATTCATTCATCCATTCATCCATTCACGCATCCATTCACGCATCCATTCATCCATTCACGCATCCATTCATCCATTCATTCACGCATTCATTCATCCATTCATTCATTCATTCATTCATTCATTCATTCATTCATTCATTCATTCATTCATTCATTCATTCATTCATTCATTCATGCATGCATTCATTCATTCATCCATCCATCCATTCACGCATCCATTCACGCATTCATTCATTCATTCATGCATCCATCCATCCATCCATCCATCCATCCATCCATCCATCCATCCATCCATCCATCCATCCATTCATTCATTCATTCATTCACGCATCCATTCATTCATTCACAACAAGAGCTGCTGCTGTGATGAATACAAGACCAAAAAGTTCATGCCAAAATGTGCAACCATGACCATGGTGTCACTTACAACCGTGACAAAGTGTAACCCACAGCCCATACCTGAGAGCCTCTGAAAGCAATGAGGCCTGTAGTGTTTGCAGCATCCCACGCCACCCCCACATCTGTGCTGTAATCCCCATGGATCACTCGTGATCCCGGCCCAACAATGCCTGGGGTGTTCTGGTACACCTGACATGCGGCCACAATGGAAGCCCTCATCTTGCACAGCACAGGCGGGCAGGTGCCGCTGTAGCCTGAGAACAGCTGCAGCAGCAGGGTGAGTTTGTGTAAAGTCAGGTTGCAAGCGCATAGGCTTGCTTCAGGCGTCTTTTTCGCTGCAATACCAAAGCATCCAGCAAGTGAAGTCAAGGTAATGAGACTGATAAGCCCTTCTATCCAGTTATGCTTGACAAGTTACCATTGCACAGCCTGTTTGCAGCATGTCATCTGAACGGACACATTGCAACTACGTACTTAAGTGTAAGGTGTCTTGCTGCATCACAGCACACAGCACAACCATCACAGCAAAGCAGGGGGTGTGAGCGAGCTGCATGCAATGACTTCAAGCATGCTGCCCCGTGTCAATGTCACCCACAAGCATTGACAGCCTCAAGCAGCAGCGGAGTTTGTGCAGGCACAGAGAACCATGTCAAATGCGAGCCAAAGATATGAGGACGTGATTAAAAAAACACAATCACAGAGAACTACAGCTGCTCAATTCGTGGAGAAGTATAGACACTTCATATATCTGATATCATATATCATATCTTGTATATCACATGTCATAATTTAGACATGAAATATCAGGTGTCTGATACAACACTATATACAGCATCACCCAGACTAGAAGGCTTACATCGACATTGGTGAAGGTGGCATTTGTCTGTCCTGGCGACTCTGCAGCCGCTCTGTCCAAAAACCCCTTGGCAGCATCGAGCTCCATCTCAACTGAATTGACGGTGTTGGAAATTTGACAAGCTGCTCGACTCACAGCATTGCTGATTGCACTCCCAATGCCTTGGAAGAAGCCAGAAATGCCACCCCCATTGCTGCTGCTGCTGCTGCTGCCACATTGATCATAGCTTGTGATGCCTTCAGCAAGTGTGCTGTTGCTGTCTGTGCTGTTCTGACCAGCAAAAGATGTGGAGACTGAGCCATTGCCTATGGTCTCTATAAGAGCTGAGATGTAGTACTCCAGGGTGCCTTCAACCATAGCTGAGTCCTGCCTTGTGTCGTTGTCCTGCAGGTACCTGCAGACAGCAAAATGGCTTTTTTTGCATGCTTTGTCAAAAATTCCATTAAGAATTTGATATTCTTCAAATGTGCATCCATGCAAGACCAATCATTAAACCTGAGGCTTCTTTCTGACGATGCAGGCAACCATCTGCACATGCAGTGGCTGTGTCAGCAGCATAATACAACCGCCTTGAAAGTCAGTTGCATCAGCCGACCTTCAGTGTGCTTTGTAGACATGCTTACATACAGGGTAACCAACACTTGGGAGGCAGCTATTCTGGAAAAGCAAGAAGCAGAGGGGGTGAGAGCCACACGCTACGCCACGCTCTTGTGACTGCAACCAAATGCGTGACAACAACCGATCCACTTGCATGAGAAACCAGAACAGCATATAATGATAGCAGTGCGTGGCTGGTGACAGACGGACTCACGTGAGGACGTTTGGCAGGGGTAGCGCAACTGGCAGGGTGGGTAAGGTGTCACCCGGGCTGGACCACATGTACGACAAGTCCACCAGCTGTTGCAGCGACCAGTTGAACAACTCGTCTCCTACCTGAACACAGAACAATTGCTCAAAATTTGTCATTATTGATCTTCTAGCTGCTGTGATCTTCCATCACTGGCACATGCTGGGACAAAAATAAATGGGAAAACATATGTTAATCAGTCAGCATGCACAAATACCTGGCAGTGAAAGCCACAGATGCATGTGAGGCAAACTTGACTTGTCAGTCAGTTCAGCTCAGCTAGACGCGGACGTGCCAGTCCTGAACATAGGCGGGATGGTATATACATATATATGTTTATATATTTATGGTTGTATGATTTCATGTGAGTATTAGTATGCATTCACATACCATGTTATGCTTTTGTGTTGCATACGCACCATTGTTCAATACATAAAAAGGCAAGTGAAAGCGGTGTGAAAGCGTACTCACTGCAGGAGCTCCAAAGGTGATGTGCCTAACTTGTGCCAATGGGAATGTGACGGCAGCCCAGACTGCACACAGGGTAGCATAAGCGGGGGGGGGGGGCGGGGCGGGGGGGCGGGCGGCGGGCGCGGCGGCGGAGGGGGGGGGGCGGGGGC
>JAABUP010000504.1_pt1 | contig 85896 bp, 92 predicted proteins | sample 5559201 | NCBI WGS metagenome assembly JAABUP01 (sample SAMN10711887, study PRJNA513373) | rock metagenome | isolation source: Antarctica rocks | place: Antarctica
CTTGCCTTGCCTTGCCTTGCCTTGCCTTGCCATTCCTCTCCTCTCCTCTCCTCTCCTCTCCTCTCCTCGCCTCGCCTCGCCTCGCCTCTCCTCTCCTCTCCTCTCCTTTCCTATTCCTTTCCTTTCCTTTCCTATTTAGCATATTGTCTGACGTGCAATGAATGTGGGTTGTAGGGAGAGCATGGATGAGTGCCGGTCAAGCACCCTGGATGACGTCATGCGTGCAGTCACAATGGAGAACATCCCCTTTGACTTTGGAGCCTTCCTAGACATGTCACCAGAGGGCTTGCACCTGCTGAAAGGCTTGCTGCAAAGGGACCCAGCCAAACGCATCACTGCAAAGGAGGCGATCAACCACCCCTGGTTCAAGCTCCATGCTGCCTATGAGGAGACATCCAAAGAAAACGGTCTCCAGGTACAGACCTGGAGGTTACGATCATGCATTCTGCGGTCCCATGTGCAGCGTAGTGCATGTCTGTGCATGTGTTGGCCTTGTCTGCAGCAAACACGCACTAACATGCACTAAAGGCCAAGACAGCAGTACTAGTCTGCCCCTTTGATGCGAGACACATGCGTCATGCAGGGTTGCCCTTGCCACACAGAAATGCTGCTTGCCTCTGGCTTGACTCTTGTCCATTTTGATGATGCTTGAGCAGTGACACTGGCACAACTGCTGTCATGTGCAGCCCTGTTTACCAATTCTTATGCCATGATCCTGAGGGTGCCTTTGGAGTCATGGGCCCATGCATTTCCCACACTCACCTAGCCAACTGAACAATCGGGTCTCCGCCCTACCATATTGCTTCTTTTCCCCCTCCAACACCCTAATTGGCAAAAAGGACATGAAAATGAGAAGAGTCAGATGGCAATGTCTCACGCAAAGTGCTGTTTCTGCAGGGGCCTGTGAGCATCAATGTCATGGCAGGAGCAGGGGGTGTTTTGGGAGCATCAAATGGCATCCAGAGTAATGCAGGGTCACAAAGGGTGACATCAGGTCCCAGGCTAATACCACAAAAGAGGGACATTCTGAAGACCCTAGTGTAGAAAATGTGCATTGTAGTCAAGGTCAGGAGTGATGTTTGTTTACAGTGTTCAGTCGATCTGGTGCACGCAGAGTTTGCCAGCGGGTGTGGTAGACCATCAAATGTTTTGATGGTGGATATAGATTAAAGTGTTCAAACCCTGCTTATTATACCTTCAGAGGTGTCTATGATTGTACTTGTGTGTTTTCTTTTATGCTGTTTGCAACAAGTGCTGCTGAAACAAGGCAGTGGTTAATCTTGAGTATTGAATGCAATCGTGATGACGCTATTGTGTTGATGCAAGTATTTGGAAGGTGGTATGAAAGCTGAGGTGAAGTTCATCATGATCAAAACGTCACAGCTTTAGAGATTGTCTTGGGCAGATACTTCTAGCAGTGGCAGCTTGTTTGCATTGTTGAGATATTCTGCGATGACAAGACTTGACCTCTGCAGCAATGCTGAGTCATACTTTGCCTGACTTGCTCCAAAGCCATGTAAGATCTTACATTTCAACAGGGCAGATGTTGTGCTTCTGAGTCTCCAATGCCCTCTGAAGATCACTGGAGTTTTTGCTAGCCATTGTTATCTCACCCTGTGTGGCACAACTCAGCTGCGTGTTTCTGCAGCCAAACCTTCCTCATCCTGTCAGTCACAGCACGCAAGCATTGTACCAGCTATTTGCTATTTTCCATCTGATTAACAGCACTCAATTTTCCACTTTTTTGCAGCTTTGCATTCTGGGTGCATGCACATAATATGAAACCAGGGGGTCTGACTACTAAGCTGGCCCCGGCGCCGGCCTTTCCAGTAGGCACGTAGACTGTGTGCCACCCATTCCTCGCCCTGCTTGATACCGCTGATTTCAGAGATTTCAGCCTCCCAGCGGTTTCATATTGCCAGCCCTTGCTTCCTTGGAATTGTCCCTGTGAACAAATTGCAACATTACCTCGCATGGGCGATTAGTCACTGAAGAAGAGAACAGAGCGATGCTTTGAGCTTTGAGATGGACGTTGGGGTAAAATCCTTGAAGGCTATGCATGTTGTGACGCTGACTCAAGGCTCGCAGCCCCCTCTGAAAGGCACCCCATCTTCCGGTCGCCAAGGTCGTGTGTCGCTTTGCCCCCCGACCGTTTCATTACAGCTCAAGCAGTAGACGCAGCATGATAAGTCGATAAAGTCGTTATTTAGGTCGTTCCTTTGTTTGAACGCGAGCTGCAAGCTTGTGCATTAGCATAGCCAACGCAGCAGCTGCATTTCGCACAGTCAGAAGCTTACTGCGACCCGTCTACGGTTGCTGGGCACCTCTTGGAGGTGCACTTCACAAGCCCAGACTTGTTATCACTGGCAGTCGTCTAAGCAAAGCCTCTGCACATTCAGCCTGTATCGCATTGTCGCACGCTGCAGACAGCTGCCTGTCTGGGCGTACCAATGGAATATCTGGCCCTGTGAGGCCAGTTAGGCACACAGCACTTCCCCCTGCTGTTAACTGGGAGCTGCTGTGGCTATTGACACAGAGATCCTGGCACCATCCAGCTACAAGAAGTCTGCTGTGGTGCCCATGCCCGGTCCATCTGATGCTTTAAGCAAACCAAAAGCTAGCACCTCCAATGTGTATGCCCAGAAAGTGGTTGTCAAACAAGCAGGCCGGGTACGCATCCCTACTTTGCACAGTGCACCTATGCTGCATTCACAGCTGTGCTGTCACTACACAAGCTTTTCCTCTTGAGTAGCACTATCAGGCCAGGAAATCTGTGTTGCCCGTCTGATCTGGGCTGCATGTCACATGACCTACCTGCTTTGTCATGCCCCTTTTTGGTGTCACCTGCAGAGTCACATGGCTGATCCGCTGCAAGACATGCAAAAACAGAGGCTGCTGCAACCAGACTCCCCAAGGAAGTCTGATTCTCCCACATCCCATGTTCCACAACGCCCAAACCAGCTGCAACCGCTGGTCAATTACTCACCAAGGCAGGTGCAGCTGCCACAGCAGCCGCAGACAGAGCAGCAGCTACAGCAGCTGCCACAACAGGCGGATCAATCAGACCAATGGCACTGGCAGCATCAAAGGCCCAGTCCTAGGCAACCACAAGCATTTGAAGTCACGTCTCAGCAGCCCACAGTCAATCAGTTGGCACAGAATGGTACTGCCAATGGTCAACAGTCTGTTGCAAGACCACCATCAGCATCGTTTGCTGGGAGCTTGGGATCTGACTCACAGCCTCAGACTCAGAGTGCGAGTCAAGCACCTGATACATCGCCACGACCTAGGACAGCAACAGCCTCTGCATCTCCTAGAAGCACGAATGAGCAGCAGACATTTGCAGTTATCAGGAGCAAAAATGTGTCTTGGCAGGTGAGCTTTGTCAGTCTCACTTCCACTACATGCATGTGCCACAATGTCATTGTCTTTTATTGCGTCTGAACAGTGCCTGGCAGCAACACATTCATTGCATGTGCTTGAAGAGGCCAGCTGCTTCATATGTCGCCTGTTGCACAGCAGTAGGGACACTGCAGATGAGGCAAAATCAATACAAGTTGCATCTGTCTGACACCCGCCCATTACATGCCATGGTTACGCAATTCTTGCAAGCTGCATTATACATGATGCTGCTGTAGCCATGTAACATCTGGTCCTAAATTGGAAGCTCATAATAGGCTGGTTGAGCCTTGATCATCTACTTTGAACCATGAGATGCAAACTTCATTTCACATGATGTGTTGGTTTCATGTAATAACATACAGTGTGGGGCGCAAGACAGAATGCTTTGGAGAGACAAGACTTGTCCCGCACATACCAAGCTCATCATGAGCTGGACAGTAACTTCATTATTATTATGATTATTAGTCTGGGGTGTGGAGCCAGTTGTGACTCATCAGACATCCTGGCTTGAAAGCACAGGTGCTTCTCTGCAGGACGCTCAGGGGCAGAATTTGTGCCATTATCGAGAGTTCGAGCCAAGCGAAGCAGGGGATTCAGACAATGATGACACTGATTGGCATGCACAGAAAAAGGGTTGCTGCACAATAATGTGACCACACTTGACTTGGGAAGACCATGACTGATATGAATCGTGTTGGATGATGACCGTGTCAGCTGGCCTGAAGCTTGTCAGTCATAGTTGTTTATGACCATATTGACTTTGAATTGGTGTTGCCAGTGATTGTCCACAGCTGTGGTTTGCCATCATCGAGTATCTTTGTTGCTAACAGCATTGAAGTATTGTCAGCAGTCGTTGCATTGTTGACTCACCGCGGTCCAGGCTTGCTTTTTAGTCCGTTCAGCTTAACACCGTCGCTCTCAATTTGCTGCCATCACTCAGCCTCCTGGGACGTTCGGCAGTCAGCTGTTTTGAATGTACCTGCCACATTCATTGTGCTTTGCAGCACTAGCATGCAGATGAAGTCATGAACTCGCAGAGGCTCGAAGCAGATCTAAGCACACCCTTGAAGGCACTACTCACGCCTGAGATACTGTAAACAGACTTTATACGGAAGACTGCCTTCTGGTGCACCGCTGTCGCTGTGGCTGATCTGTCTAACACTGAAAGCACCTGACAGCTGCTGACCGCACACATGCATCCTTGACATTAGGAATAAGGCTGACAGTCGGACATACTTACAGCCTTCTGTTTTCACAGTCTCTGATCAACTAGACCCTCATGAGCTATGAAGACTCGATCATTGATGAATGAATGAATTGCAACAAGCTTGAGGTGACCATCACCCTGACTGGGCCCGTTTGATCGGCAGCAATATCAGTTCCTGCCTGCTTTGCCGGCCCCGATCAAACATTCCCGTGAACGTGTAACAGAGTAAACGGGCTGGACGAGTTACTATAGATCTGCCAAGTCAACTCAGACTGTAACCGCGCCTCTCTTGACGCTTGCTCCTCTGCATGGGCTGTCTACATGCTGTGCTTTAATTGCTGTCAGAAAGAGGAGCCGGCTACCTTGGAGAAAGCAGACTGGGGCCCACCAGCTCATGCTGTGACAGCTGAGCCCAGCTTCCCTAGCTCAGATGGCAAGCTTATTCGGGCTGGGCAGGTAAACCAGCCAGCGCTGCCAAGGTGCTTCCCCTCAGCACCTTTGCCCCCGCGCTCCTCGTTTCTTTCTAGTCTGACGTATGCGCAGTGACTCGTTCGGCTTGTTCACCTCAACAACAATGCAAAGGAGGTGATCTGTTGTTGCTCGTGCAGAGATGCTAAGACTTTCCGACCAAGAAAGAGCACTCCAGTAGGTAGCAAGGTGAGCAGACCCAGCATGCTTTGGACAGGTTGCAACTTAGTTCTGCCACCTGTCACTACGCATTTCTGTGTGACAAGAAGTGTGTGAGGCATGCCTCAACCCACGAAGTTCACACAGGGCTTAACCCTCAAGCGGCATATAGAGGCTACTCTTGGCAGTGGTAACATCCGAGAAGCAGTGCAGCTGCCACCAGGGGAGGACTTGAATGAATGGCTGGCTGTCAACACAGTAGACTTTTACAATGCTATCAGCGTTCTATTTGGTACTTTGGAGGAGTTCTGCACAATCAAGTCATGTCCAGTCATGTCAGCAGGACCCAAGGTAATGCCTTTTGAACCCTGATGTCCGTTTTGACTACTCTTGAGATCTCATGTTGCTCTGGTGGACAAAACATGCATTGGTCACACGCATTTGCCTCAATTCTGTCAGCAGTCTTGGCCTTGCTCATGGACTAACTCATACATGTCATACTTGTCACATGTCATACATGTTGGACTGTCACAGCCAACTCACATATCAACAGCAGGTCAAGATGCACAACACACCAGCACTGAGAATGTCCAATGATGTGCTGCAGTACGAGTATCTGTGGGCAGATGGTGTGAAGGTCAAGAAGCCAACACGCCTGTCAGCACCAGAGTACATCAACAATCTCTTTGACTGGATAGAATCTCAGGCAAGCCAGACTGCCGGCAGGCATATGTGCAAGCTGCATGAGAAGTTGAAGGCGCACTGTTTTGTTCATTGATGTCAGCAAATGCGGCACTGTCGTCCAGTGCAACTGGTGTGCAGCACTGATAAAAAGTTTACAGGAATGCAATCTGCATCTATGCCTTTTCCTTCTATGGTGGGGAAGCTAAGCATATGTCGGCAGTCACTTTCTTAGCTGTGATGTCAAAAGCGAGGGTGGTGTCTGCAGATGGATGACTCTAGGATCTTCCCTCAGCAATATGGCATTCCCTTCCCTCCAAACTTTATGGATGTGGTGCGCACCATGTTCAAGCGCCTGTTCAGAGTGTATGCACACATCTACCACACACATTTCCGCAGCATTTGCAGCCTTGGGGAAGAAGCTCATTTGAACACATGCTTCAAGCATTTCATGTACTTCACACAGGTGTGCTCTCTGTTGTACACTCTCTGTTTGAACATGCCATGAGCACTGCTGGGAGAGCATGGTTGGCAGCTTCAATCAGCCAACACAGCAGCTGCATGCATAGTGTGTGTGGCCATATGTGACATGATGTGCAGCATCATTGAGCAGAAGGTCCAATCTGTCAGATGCAGGCAAGGGCAAATGTCACAGCTAATGCATGTTATCCATGCACCAAACCTGGCATGGGTCTGAAATCAAAGCAGCATTGCTACATGCATACTGTCAGGACTGACACTAGTGTGCACTTTGCAGGCGTTCAACCTTGTTGATTCCAAAGAGCTTGTTCCCTTGCAAGAATTGATTGATCAAATGGTCAGCTGAGCAGTCTTGCTCAATACCACGTTACAAGGATTAGCACACAGCAGGTGGCTTGTTGTTCTGCCAAGTGCAAACTTACAGTTTGGAACCCTTATTGTGTGTTCTGTCTCAAGATGATTGAGCATTATTGCAGCGTGTGCCGAGTATGAATTGACAGACATTACAAATTAGCTGACACTACTACAGTTTGGCTATGCAATCTCTTCAAGTAATCTGTTGAGCTACACCATTGCATCTATTGATTCCCATATGCTTTTGGGTTGACTTCACTTCAAGACCAAGCTTTTGGCTGAGCCTCTGCAGCGACGATCATGTCACTCAAGGCAGAGCGCACAATCTAAAGTGCTGAACTCCTTGACTGGTGGCACACTGGGACTGTGTGCAGGCAGATTTATCCATTGACATGCCTGGGGAACATCGCGCCTGCCGCTCGTTTCCTGGCTTTGGCCACATGCTCCAGCAAGTTGTTGATGCCATACAAGCTGCCCACTTGCATGACCTCAGCATCCTCAATGGGATTTTTCAACCTGTCAAAGCACATGTGACTGTCTCAAGTTTAGCACCATAGTTCCAAAGGCATTACTTATGCAGCATGCACCACTCCTTACAGCCTACTGTATCCCTATCGCATACATCATGGAAAGTGCTGCCCCTGACCTAGGGCTGACATGTTTCCTGAGACTTGATGAAGGCAGCTAGGATTTTCCCAAGGACGTTAGAGGTTGATTGCACACCCATTAAAATCTAATGCAGCTGTGCATGTGCTTGCATAGATAGTAAGGCTCTTGCAAGGCAATCAAGATTTCCCAAAGGATGACAGGCTGCCAACCTTTAGGAAATCCTGGTTGCCTTGCAAAAGCCATACTATCTGTGCAAGCACATGCACAGCCTCATTAGGTGTGATAGCATGTGCACTTAACCTTGTTGCTAAATGGTCTCAGCAGCCAAGGAACTTGTAAACAATGTCAAGTGCTACATGCAGCAAACCAATAGTCACATGATCTGCATAGGCTGGCACCCAAGGCAAGAGGAACTTGTATGCAATGTCAAGGGCGGTATGCAAGTGCTCTCAGCATCAGAGAAACTTGTAAGCAATGTCCAAGGGCTGCATGCAAGTGTGAGCTGCTCCCCATCACTATGCAGCATGTGCAGTGCAACATTGCATGCATGGGAGACAAGTGAATAGCCACCTGACTTGAGGCTTGACGATGGCATCTAGCTCAGCAGAGGACACCATGGTAGGCTGCACCATGTCTTCCAGCTTCTTCTGCTCATACACTATCTGGGCCTTGGCAGTGACAGCTGACTCAGGACTCACAGACTCAAGCAGGTCCAAGTACCTGCAGCATTGTACTGCAAATGCTGATAGGATTTACTTGATGATTTCCGGGTCAGAGTCGTGAATGCACAGGAACTTTCAGGTTGATTCATTACCAACCCCTGGGCATATTGAACAAAGCAGATGGCCTTTTTTAATTGCCTCACATATGTGCTGGAACAAGAATAGCAGCCAACATGTCATGTGACGACGAAATGCATTTACCTGGTAATACCTGGTAAAATGTCAACCTGATCAGCAACTGAGCAAGACATGGGTACACTTTTGTGTCAGAGAACAAGGCTGGAGGTTGCAGATCATACCTAGGTTCTGTTTGGAGCATTTTGGTTGGCCAACCCATTGGGTCAAATTTGTGGCCTGCTGTCTGAAACCCTAGAAGCTTCTTGCGCAGGTCCTGCAACAGGCTCTGATGCTGTCTTTGCAGATCTGGAACCATGTGCTGACTCGACATCTCCAGTCAGTTACCAAGTCGGACTGTTACACAGCTACACCTTTGTGACATCAAACATGTGGGACTTGAACACCACCAGCTTACATGCAGCGCAGATGTGTGCTTGACCAATAGACCATCACTGCCAGAAGCTAACAGGAGAACGGTCAACAGCAATGAAAAGGGAAGTGTACCTGAAGCTGCTGTGCATCATTGTGACTAAAGGCATCAGTCAAGCTTCTGCAGCCTGCCAAGGCTTGACGGTGGGAGAAGGCTCTATACAGGCAGTAATATGCCGGCAGGGCAGGTACGGGTGTTAGCTGCAACAGCCACACCACCCTTGTTTATAGTGAGATGTCAAACACCATTTTGGTAGATACAGAACTTTAGGGCCAGGCGTATGCTGCACACGCAGCTGGAGGCTGGCTTAGACTACTTGTCATGGTGTCACAGATATAGTCATGACAGAATCATGATCACTGCTGACCAAGGCAGCTGGTTATGCGCTTGTTGCAGACTTGCACTTGTGCAGATCACATGGTGCCTTTCAAGCATGCACAGCTCACCAGCAACAGGGTCAAAGGAGCAGCAGTAGCAGCCCATAATATCTGCAAGATCAGGAGAAACAGTCTGTCACAAAAATGAACAGGCACACACTCCAGTCAAAAAGCATAGTCTATGCTGCCAATGTCAATGCACATGTAGGCTGTCGACGGAAGCAGTATGCTTTTGGTGGACATAGCAACATGACAATGGCATCATTTCAACAGAGAATGCTTGATAACTGAAGAAATGCTCGTACCATGCGCATGCTATGCTTTCGCCGCCTCTGCTTTGTCAACAAGCGTAATCGCCTTCTGACCTCTCTCTCAGGTATGCTGCTCTGCAGTGCCACCACTCAGCTCACAACACCTGTTAATTTCAACTGTCAATGGATGAGCACCATGCATCAATTGCAATCTTGCATGAAAGGACAGACGCTCACAGGATGTATGATCTGAAGATTGACCAGGTCTTGTGGTATAGATTTGAGGAAAGTTTCTTCTGGTTCTTCCCTTGCCAACACAGCCTGTGCAAGCCTGTCCAAAAGACAAAGAAGTTTGGGTACCAGCGACCACGAGAGTTATGTGCTAGTCGTATGCTTCCTGCAGAAAACACCATCGATGCAGTGCAGCACCTGTACATGTAGCTCTTGATTGACCCCTCCTTTGCGAGCTCCATGCTTCTCCATTGCTTTAGCAGCTTCTCCCAGCCCTACTAGCGACCCAGCAAATACAAATCAGAATCTTGCAGGCATGCAAGGTACGGCAACAAGGTGGTCGTACCCATAGCTGAAGCTTTTCTGACAGTAGCTGCGTCCGCTCTTCAAGATTAACGCCGTCCCTCCAGTTTTTTACTGCTTTTGCAGCTGTGGCTGACTGAGGGTCTTGCCAAGCATGGTACAACCAATGCCTTCTGAAAATGGGAAGGGACAGTATTCGTACTTGATTGGACATCAAATTCTACTAGCAGGGATTGATAAGTGGAAGCACGTCAGAGGTCAGCAAAGCTGTAGGTGCATCCTGGTGCTTTGCTTGCTGATCAACTCGGCAAGGACCGAGGCTTCAGACTGGGACCCACCCACAGGTGCGCAGACCACGCTTTGGCTGATCCGACATGTGTGCGGCATATGTGCAATCAACACAGAAGCCACAGAATCGCGTTGAGTCAGCATATTCTGTCGCGCAGCTCGGCTTCAAATGACTCTCAGTCCAGCTCTCAGTCCTGCTCGGGACGCCTCAGGGCAATTGGACATTTTCGAAGGGATGCATGCAAAGATACCATATGTATGCTGTACGTGTGACTTTGTCTGTCGGCAAAGCAAGCAACTTCACCAGGCTATGCAAACCAGCATCTTCGGGTACATGCATTTGGATCCAGCAGGTTGCAAACCAGAAAGACCACGTCTGTATAGTGTTGTTCACTCAGCCGCATATGTGAGACAAAACAATATATTTCAAATGGGCAAGTCCTGCGCACATATATGGCTATGTAGCAGTGCTGACCCACATCTGGAGAGCTTGGAGCTTAGTGTACATAGCAGACATAATGACAAGATGAGCAGATGGTGTGCGGCCAATACGAAGCTTGTCTGATGCAGACATAGTGGTGTGGCAACAGCTGCTTCTCAGTAAGAAGATGCTCTGTGTCGTCAAGCAAAACCCTAAGTGTGTGGACTGGTGACAGGCCACACCACAACAAATCTCAGCAGCCACAGCAGCCTGTAACTGAGTGAGCCTATAGATATCTGTCGTCATTGTCAGCTGATCCAGACAGTGGTGGTGTATTTGACAATACAGGCGTCTGTGCCAGTGGGTGTGTCTGTGACTGCTGTGGCGATTGGGACATAGAAGCATCAGCGCTGTGGTCAGATTCCGAGACAGGTGATTGCGGTCTATGACTGGCAAGCCTATCGCCTGCTGCAGTCCTTGCACTGCCATCAGCCTTTGGGGATTGTGATGAAGTCGTTATTCTGGCGCTGGGAGTTGGCACTTCTTCTTGCTCATCTGCAGAACCTGCCTCTGACTGCTCGCCTTCACCATGAAATTTCATCAAGTCCAGCATACACTGATCAATCTTTGACACCATGATACCTGAATAGCCAACAATCGTCATCAGAAGATATGGTGTTCTGCCGTAGAACGACAGGAAGGAAACAAGAGTTGCGTTGTCTGCAGTGTTAGAGCTCTGCAGCACATGGTCAGCCCAGCCACACAATGGAGCAGCAGTACCTTTGACCATCCCCTTGAAAGGAGGAGGTGGTAGTTGCTTGGCCTGTATTTGGGCATCCAACAACACATCGGTTGCCTCCTCTCCATTTGCACCTTCAACAATTTCACAAGGGCATCAGTCAAACAGACACAACAATGACCAGAAAACCAAGGCATTGCTCAGTCTAACACCAACACAAACCTCTGATGTTCATTTGCCAAATGGATGAGTGCACTCATGGCATTGGTGTCGTACAAACCACACAAGTGCAGCTGTAGGCATGCAGGTTGAAGAGCACTGACTTTGTTAAAGTAGTGTCGTAGAGGAGAGATGACCTGTGCAAGGTGTGACATCAAATTCTGCCAACAGTTTGGTGATCAAACGACCTTCCTTGACATTGACAAAGTTGACCTGCAGCATAGCATAACACTGATGCCACAGCAATGCATGCTTGTATTGACTTGTGCTTCAAAGCCAGACAGGTTGATGTGTACCACATTGCATCAAACAATACAAGCTGCTGAGAGGATGCACTGTCTGTGCCCGCAATTCATACCTTGCCTGCTTTCCTGCTCTGTTCTACATGAAACCTCAGTTTGAGGTTTCCAGACACAAAGACAACTCTGAATGGAATGCGTATAACCCTGAATATTTTCTGGTTGCCTTGTCCATCATCTTCCTCAATAGTGTCGTCACAGACCTGCAAACCTCATTGTGTGATCACTGCTTGCATGAGGCAAGGCTGACAGCAAACTTTGGAAACGTTGTAGCAGGCAACTGCATGCAAGCTGACCGTCATAGGCGTAAACACATGGTGCAGGTTTGTTGACAAACTCTGGTACACCACTGCTGCTGGTTTGTGTATGGTCACACGAGACCTCACTCCGGTGAAGAAGCCTTTGACGTCATATGCCTGGGTATACGCGCTTAGCGGAGGGGGCTGGCAAGCAGCAAGATGAGTCAGAGAATGACAGGAAAACCGAAAGCATGCAGAACATGTGGTATTGTGATCTGAGCAACACCTTGCCAGGATCCTGCAACTGGTCATGACTGATATCGTCGTCGACCTCAAGAGGCAAGTTTGCTGCGTTGACAAGTCGCTTGAGCGTGCCAGAACCTGCGAAACGGGAGACCCCGTTTCCCATACCAGCCCGATCACGACGTCGAGGGACTTCAATCAGCGACGAGCGTCATGTCGCTGCAGGAGTAATGAACAGGCGTAGCCAGGAGTTTGTCGCAAGGGGAGTGGGGGAGTGCCGCTGCAGGCTTGGCGTTTGATGTAAGTTCACGTGGCGCAACTGCTTCAAGGGCGTACAGACGCATGTACGTACACCTTTTGCTATTCTCAATGCTGTGCAATTGATGTTCATGTGTAGTGATCAGATGGTACACTGAGCCGGCCTCAACCACACGCTCAATCAACTATATTCGAGTAAAAGCAAACATTCCCATTATATAGCTGACACATGTAACGTATGTTCTGGACATACCATGTCTCATTGTACTGACGTGTCTACCCTGCACTGCTTCTGCACATCTGCTTGCATGCAACTGCGCAGTGCATTCTGTGGCAGTACTGCTTTCATGTTGTAGCTCAAAGCTTGCTTGGTTTGCGCATATTTTGTATCTGGCCGTCCGGAAAGTCAGGGTGGTGCCAAGGAAGAACCAACGAGATTGGCACCTTGGGCTTGCATGGTCTGTTAGGGATCTGATGCTCAGCAATGCCATATGGTGTCAGCTCAGTCAGATAGCATGTTTTCTGTCAGACATGACTCATTTCACAACCTCTCCAGACTTTGCTGTGTTACACAATGAACTGGAGATGTAAGCAAGATCTTAAAAGTATTCACAAATGCACATCAAAACAAAGTCCTGCACAAGAGTTCTCTGTAACAATTACTTTACTACAGTGCGACTGCACGCTGTAAGTGCATGCTGTGCTTTGCCAGCTCATACTCTAAGGCACAAGATCAAAGCTCAGAACAACCAAACGACCGCAGTGTGGTGTTGTTGATGAAATGTATATACCATGGCTGGGTAAGTTCTAACCACGGTGTATCTGATGAAGCAACACAGTGACTACCACTGAAACACACATAAGGCCAACACAGCTTGCCAATTGGACGACATGGTATCGATGCTAGTTTATGGCATCAAACTGCACGTGGAATGGCATGCATAAAGTTTGGAAGGAGGTGCTATGTAGGCCAAGCTGACAATGACTAGAGGTTTGATCTGATCAGGCCAAGAAATGCCAATCCTGACTGTGAGGCTGTGGCATTTAAAATCTGCCTCGACCTCGGCTTCCCCCCCTGAAGCCGCCGCCGCCACCACGAAATCCGCCACCACCGCCACGGCCCCCTCTGAATCCCCCCCTGTCACCCCCTCGGCCACCTCCTCTGCCCGCAAAGCCACCTCTGCCACCTCTACCCCCTCTGCCTCCTCTTGCTCCTCCTCTGCCACCTGCATGGCATTGCAGCAATCAATTTTGAGAAGACTATGCCAGATGTGAACTGCATATGGCCTCTGACGCATGAGAAGCTGCTAACCGCTAAACCCTCAAGGTAGGTCTCTTGGTCCACCATAACAGCACTCAACAGTTGCTGCTGAATACAATATGTATGTAGGATGCACAAAGGAGCAAACACTATGAAAGTTTGTGACAGGAAGGTACAACTTGCAATGATCATTGCCTATTCAACAACCCATCATTGCTGTCTTTGCACACAACTGCTTGCAACCAGAACTCTTCTCAGGTCACATCATGCAGAAGGTCCAGTGCAAGCAGACAAACCCAACAACTCTGCTCAGGCTGGACATATGGATGGAGCACATGCACATGAACATGCACATGCACATGCACATGAATCTCCAGCACCCAGTCGCCCAGACTAAGTAGACCACACAGCTTCATCACCAGGGCCTTTTAAGTGGGCAATGTATGCAGGCCAAATTGTGCACAAGCAGCTCATGTGACAGCATTGGCAACTTGCCCTTGGTGATGCCAGCTGAAGAGCCCTTGGGCTTGGGCAGGAATCTGTCCAATGGCAAAAGCTTCATGGGGTCAATGTAGAACTTGTCGCCATTGGCATACGATGTTGCTACAACACCGTCTTGCATTTTGATGGTGAAATACTGCAAGCATGCAGAGACTGCACTGAGCAAGCCAGCAATGTGCTGAGTGAACATAGTCTATGATGTGATAACTGCAACACCATGCACAGCTCTCAGTGACGAGCTGTGAAGGCTTGGCAAATTGATCTCAGCAAACAGGGGCACAATATTGTGCTCTGCATTGATAGGGGATGCACGACACCACGTGCAAGGGCTAGAGCTTGAGCAAGCTCTTCAAAGCAAGCACAAGCATCACGCAGCCTGATGCAAAACCTTCAACTGTTAGCCACGAATTCAGCAGCAAGTAGAATTGCATAACCTGTTTATGCTACAGGCATGACATGCTCCTAAATATTACAGTGCATTGAGCAGCTTCACCAAGTCGTAGCGCAAGATTATGCAGGAAACTCACTGTGTTGGTGATACCACCAAAGATCTCTTCTATTCGGCCAATCTGTGTCTTGTTTTGAAGGAAGATGGGAGCATTGAAGTAGGGGACCTGCATACAATATGAATCCTTGCTTCATGATGAAGTGCAAATGTGGACTGTGTTTGCTACCATTGCTGCAAAGTGTGCTTGTATGGCACAGTGCACAGCGCTGACGCTATATTTACCTTGTCTATCGAAAGTTTGCACACCGCCTCACCCTCGCACGGGTGTTCGAAGATGCCTGCTTCTGTGACCTCAGAGGGTGGACCATAGTCTTGGAAACCTCGACCACCGCCTCTGCCTCCACCGAATCCTCTGCCTCCTCCGCCACGTCCACCCCCACCAAAACTTCTTCCGCCACCTCTGAAGCCTCCTCCTCCTCTACCGCCCCGCTGCATATGCTAGTGATGTCACGCCGTCTGGAGACTAAAGCTCGCTTATGCACTTCGTGGCTGCGCAGCTGCAAGAGTGAGAGCGCTGGTCTTAGCTGGCTTATCAGACACCCCTCGACGAATACACAATAGCGCTGTTCCGAAACCAGCCCAAACAGTTGCCATGCCATGCGTAAACGGCTGCGTGTGGTTTCAGAGCTCATTTTCGGCTAATTCTGTGGCTAATTCAGGTCCGAATTCCAATCTGAGCATGCTCGAAGTCAACATACGGGTCATGAGCGCTGACGCATGTCCTATACCACGTTCATGTTAAGGACGACGGTGTAAATGATCTATGTTTGCAAGATCCTGATGGCTACCTATTCATGTGACCACAGGTCACAAAGGTAAAACCCGCTGATCTACTGTGGCGCAAGACTACCACTGTCAAGTCAGGACCAGTGGCACGATCTTAGGTTTGGCTGCCCTGAGGTATCAATAAAGGCGCAGCATGTCTAACGTAAGCACCCCGACGTCAGCCACAGCCGATGACAAAGCCAGACGAGTTAGAGACTTGCTCAGCAGTTACTATGGCAACCAGCCAGCGTCCAGCTCAGGCACTGGAACCCCGGAAGCAGTCACCCCCAGTCGAAAAGGAGGCTTCGGTGGCTCACGAGGTTCAGGACTGGACTCAGCTGCATTTGATGCAGATAGATACCTTAGCCAGTTGCTACGCAGCACGCGCTTAGATGGCCTCCTGTCAAAGCATGTTGAGATGTCAACGGAGATCAAGGTGCTGGACTCAGACATGCAGATGCTGGTCTATGAGAATTACAACAAGTTCATCTCTGCCACTGACACCATCCGCAGCATGAAATCAAATGTGGATGGAATGGACTCCAACATGCATGAGCTCAAGACTGTAATAGGTATGCCACTTCAGCATGTGTAAATCATGTCACAAGTGATGCCTTGCCTGCCTGCTGCTGCAACACCTACAAGTGACTGACATGATGGTCTGATGCAGACAGTGTGGCTACCCGCAGCAATGCTGTCAACTCGAAACTTCAGCTGAGGAGGGACCATGTGGAAGAGCTCAATCAGGTCTGGTCTACACCTTGAGCTCTCACAAATTGCAATAACTGGATGCATGCAAGCTGTGAGCAACATGTGCATCAGCCCTGCAGATGCCAGCACAAGCTCACAAGTTTTACATTGCACACTTTGCATACGTCTAGCCCACCTCACTGCTTCTCCAGCTGTTTATCCATGCTCGCATGCACTGATCATTACTGCCTTAGAGTGTCAGCTGAAGTAATCAAGCACTGATCTGCTGTTCCCTATGAGCAGGTGACATTTTCACATCTTCTGCCATAGCCCTGATGCAAGCTTTTGCATCCAATTATGCATCAAACATCAGGTTTAGAACTTGTTGTCTGGCCCTTCACAGGTGCGAGGGCTGCTGTTCAAACTTCAAGCCATCTTTGATCTTCCCAAAAGGCTGCACACAGCTTTGGAGCAAGGCGCAGTCGAGATCGCTGTGGATGCTTTTGCTGAAGCTGCACCTCTCCTGAAGCGCTATGGTCACAAGGTGATCACACACTTCTCCTCACATGCTGTTCACATCTTCTGCATTGATGCCAGAGTACATTCAGGACTTGAGTTGGACTGACTGCATGGCACATCTGTGCAATGTGTGTTCAGCCAAGATGCTGTACACATACGCATGGGCTATCATGGAGAGCTTTCCATGACCACTGCAGCACCACTGTGATGGTTTTATCTGCGCCCCCCAGTACAATTTGTGGGCTGGCAGCCAATTTGTGGGCTGTGCAGGGTGCATTCAGGCAGGTGGCAGTAGAGGCTGATGCATGCGCCAAGGACTTGACTCAGATCTTGAAGCAACGCATGGTGACTCAGAAGGACGAGGCAGCTGAGTGCATCCAGATGGTCAGAAAGCTGGGTGAGCCCATTGAGAGCCTGCAGGTGCCACCTTGTTCGCTCTTTACACCCTTCTGGTTGTCTTTCCTGTTCATTCCCAGCTGCTTGTTTTCTTGCCCTTGCAATCAGAGGGTTCAAAAGCTGGGTGAGCCCTCGCAAGCCTAGAAGTGCTGCTGTTCGTTTTGCCTGTTGCCACTTGCCCATTAGTGCCCATATACCCCAAATGGTTCAGTCAAACTGGTAACCAGTTCCTCATGCAGAGGGTCAGCAAGGTTGGTGATCCTGCTGAATGTCTGCGGTGTGCAGGTGGTGGGCCTCTCGTTTCAGTGACTGTTTCTCTGTCTCTTTGCTGTCAGTGGAATGCTTATGTTGACAGCACCAACCAATCAACTGACCGGGCAAGACTTTTGATGTTGTGCTGGTGCTACTTTTTCCCTGTGCTTCACTTCAGGTCCTTCGTATGCTCATCTGTCACTGTCTCTCTACAGTTTCTGCCACCTGCTTGATCAACCACCCCTCTTTCCCCCCATTCTGGATCCTGCAGGACTTGCGCCTCTGCTGTTGCCCATCTACTGCTCCATGTTGGCTGTGTCTCCAGCTGCTTGGGAAGTCTTGGTTGGGTAATGGCCAGGAAGCCTAGCAAAGTTGCTGTAAGCCTTCATGTTCTTGTCAATCAGTCTTTCACTTCGCAAAACCTCAATCATCTATAACCATCAAAAGATGAAAGGAGTATGGTTACTGACTACGCAAGCAGCTCTTGTTGTGCAGGTGCACGGAACCAGATTACAGCTGTTTGGCATGTGTTTGGCAGCTGCAGATGACTTGGCAATAAGCAGTTTTTTCCTTTTATCTTGCATGTTGTTGGCTGATGTTCTCTGTTGCAACAGGAGGACTTTCTGATGTGCATGCACAAGCGCATGGAGGACATTCTGCATGAGGCAGAAGCCATTGCTGACATCATGGCTCCTGGCGTCAACCCTGCATCCATTCGAGGTCAGCCCCTTACAACCTTGGCATGGCTTGATAACTAAATGCTGCACACACATAGCACCTACAGTCCGAGATGAGCAATCAAAGCTCTCCAGCAGCAAATTGATGTTGTGTTAATTTTGTCCAATCAAGTGCTTGCACTTGACATTTCTTATGGTAGACCAGAGACAGCATCGGCCAAAACATGGCGCAAGCAGTTGAAAGTGGATCCCAGAGCATCAGTGCAGATGTTGTTGTACTCTCTGCATGACTCAACAGTGGCCACCTGGACCAGACACACCCCCTTTGCTGCTGTCCAGCTGGTTCACCAGCTATCTTGCCAGCCATACTTTACCATTTGTGCTTACCTGCATCAAATCATGCAGGGCTGCTGACCAAGGTGTTGGCAAGGGCTTCCTGGGGGTTTGAGGGGGAGACCCCGCCACCCCTGCAGCGGTTTGCAGTGGAGCTGGACCAGAGGTTCATCACTGAGATGGCACACACAGCTGCCCTCTTCTCTGAGCTGTTTGAGCCCTCTGGCCGTAAGACCCTCTTGAAGGTGAGCACTAGCTTGGAATAGCTCTTTGAGCCCTCTGGTCGTAAGACCCTCTTGAAGGTGAGCACTAACTCGGACATGCTTGATGCGCTATCTTGAGGGCCCTGCTGATTTGTTGCTTTAGCCACTCAACTGTTCCAGTGAAGAACAATCGTTCCCCAAAAGTCTCTACATGAGGTTGTCATTGCGTTGAGCGCAATCCGACATAATACGGTAGGCACCTGTGAAAGGCTTGTCACAAATGAGCAACGGGAGCTGCATTGCCTTGCATTTGTGTGTCAGCATGTGGCTGCTGTCAGGGTGTGTTCATCAGCAACCATGCTTCCTTGGATTAAAAGGAGGTCACCAGCTGGCAAGTCACACAAGCACAAGTCCTCTTGCATGTCCTGTTTGCCCATTGCAGCAATGGCCAATCCTAACCACTTGCAGCTTATGACGACCCAATGTGTAAACCCCTTGTGAGCAATGCGTAAGTTCAGGCAGCTGCACTCAGCTATCCCTCTGAGGCAGAAGCCTCGAGTAACACTGCCTGCGTCTGTCTGTGCAGGTGACAAGGGAGGCGTTCAGTCGTTACATGCGAGTCATCAAGCGAGCCCTGACAGATGCAGCTGCCAAGGAATCTGCCCGAGCAGCTGAAGTAGCCCTGGCCACACCGCAGGAGCCAGCTTCTGCAGAGCAGACCGCTGGTGAGGCTGCCACTGAGAACAGAAACGAACAGACTACACCTTTTGGCGTCAATGTAATGAGAAGACAAGTATTATACCAGGCTGCCCAGCGGTTGCAACTGATCTTTGCCATGCAGTTCAGTATCTGGCAGAGAGTACCTCTGACAATGGTACAGAGAAGGCTTTCATACGAGGCCCTGACATAAGCAAACAGTTCTTGGCAGTTCACGAGACGCAGCAGCAGTCTGCATAAGCTGGTGAAGCTGATTGGCTTTGGCACAGGGTTCGGCTGCTGCAAAGGCATCTGGAAGTGGTAGCATGCCCAGGAGTGTGTTGCCATGTGCAGGGGTTATCAGAAATTTCTAGCAGACAACCTGACATTTGCTTTGAAGCTACCCTAATAGAAAAGCTGCCCAAGCAGCTGAAGTAGCCTCACTTGTTGGTCATGGTTGTCTGTGTGCTGCACAGGTTTCTCGGGAGATTGGGGGACAGCTGGAATTTCAGATGCATTGTACACCATCAGCAATGACATGCAGCGCATTCAGTCGCTGCTGCCAGAACTCTCTCCTCAGGACAGGTAAATGCCTTTGTGACAGCACAACACAAAAACCCATTCCTAAACATGTTTCAGTCTGAGACGATCCCCTGTACACAATCTACATAACATGAAAGCAACAGTGGTGAGCTGGCAGTACAGCTGGCTATTGTGTGCAGGATGTGTCCATTGCCTTACGCTCCTTTTCGCAAGCTTCCAATTCGCACATGAACGGCTCTTTGCAGTAAAGTACATGTTGCGCTCTGTGTCAGTGGCGTACAAAAGGTGTTTGTCTTGCCTATATTGATGTCTTTCAGCGTTTCTACACACACTGCATTCTACACAATGCGTCAATGTGGGTTGATGATGTACAGGGGCACCGAGGTGGTGGAAAGTACCGTGCGGCAGCACATAGGAGCTTGCTTCTCAGCGCTGGAGCAGCGAGTGCTGAGTACCCTGAGCGAAGCATCTCAGAGGCTCAGCTCAAGCCCTGTAGCTTCACCTGCTCCCAGTCAGGATGCCAGCACACAAGACAAGCCTCTGCTGCAGGCAAGCAGACTCTTCTCGTCATGTCAGCCTTCAGAAACCAGGCTTTGAGTATAGTCTTAACTATAAGATGATATCCGACAAACACCTGGTGCATGTTGTAGTGGATGGAAAAGTGACCGTGTCATAGTGTGATGTGCATGGCTTTGCTGCCAGCCATTTCTTCTGGGTCCAGGATCACCCCTTACAGGCTATGCTGACCCCGCCCTCTGTCTTGTTGCATGCAAGCAGGCGCATTTCTGGCAGTCAATCCTCGGCAGCAACTGGTCCAGTTCCCTGCACGTGTGTAGATGTATCACATGACAACTACAGACTCTTGATCCTTGTTGGTCACTCAATTTCTGCGTCATGTCAGACCCTTGCGTCACCTTGCATGTGCATCAGAGAGCGTGGCAAAGTTCAGCCCACAGGCCAAGCCTGGTGCAAAGAAGCAGCAGCTGCCTCACCTGTTTTTGTCAAGCGCCATGGTGCATACACTGCAGGCACTCATCAACAGCTGCACTTTCATCAGGACTACCCAGCATGCTTATGAAGTAAACTAAACGCCCAGACACCTGCAAAAATGGCCCAGAAAAGCTGCATCACGACCAGCTGCAGCTAAAACAAAAAGAAAAAGAAAAGAATAGAGTACACCTTTTGGTGTAAATGCAACGAGAAGTCAAGAATTATACTGGGCTGCCCAGGTCCAACTGCATCTATCCCCTTTCAGACTGTACCCTGTTGACAGCCTGTGTTGATGCTGCAGGCGTTCAACAGCAGCAGTGGGCTGGTGATGAGGGGCAGTGCCAGCATCCTATCAGGCCTGCAGGTGTACCAAGCCAAGGAATGGGTCCTGCGCAGCTGGCGTGATGTCTTTGTAGACCTGGTCCAGGGTCAGCTGCAGTTCCTCTTCCTCTCACTGCTAACAGGTGTGTTGCCTTGCACCCTCTGTGCTATGCTTGACCTCGTGTTGGTAACTAATGCGTTGACTAATGGCACACCATTTGTGTATGGTGATGTGCTTTCATGATTCTTCAAGTGTCGAATTGGTAGGCCTTACAGGGATGCACAAGACAGACTGCTTTGGAGAGACAAGACTTGTCCTACATGTATCCAGCTCATCATGAGCTGGAAAGCAAGTTAGGATTATTACTATTGTTATTTCATGCACCCCATGACATGCTGTTGCATATGCAAAGCACAAGGCCCGGTAACGCCCTGGTTGCCATGCAAGGTGATATGGCATAAGCTGCCAGATGCTCAGATGCATCTGCGCAATGTCGGTACCTTGACAACGCCACATGCATGCACTTGATGCCATGAACTATGCTGCTGTTTGGTGCAGGATTTGTGAGGATGTCAGGGATGCACATGGAAGGCGCTGACCCAGCCCAAGCCACCACTGCTGCAGGTCTACAGCCCTTGCTCAGCTATCAGCAACACCTTGCTTTGCCTGCTTGGCTATGCCTGGTGTCTGACGTTGCCTTGTTGCAAACCTGTGTCCATTACATACTGTGCCATCTCCCTGCACCTCTAGCTATCTTGTTTTCTGATGCCTGCTTCACTTTCAGCCGTTCCTGCTGTTGCGTGCCATGTTCAATCTGCTTGCGCATGCTCTGATCGCACCAAATGCACATGCTGTCAAGATTTGCTTTATAGGGTTTCTGACAGTGGACTATATAACCAGCTGTTGAGCCCCTTGTTAGGTCTGTCCAAGATGCTGTTTGCAAGCAGCAACTGCATGTAAGTGTACAAATGCGCTGTGCTCTAAAACATCTCTACAATGTAGGAGCGCGATTTTACTGTACCCAGATGGTTCTGAGTTTAGGTTTCCAGTGTAGGGATGACGTTTCTGAATTAAAATAGACGTTCAGGATTGACAAGAGCTTTGATATTAGCGTCTGTCTGGCTGTGCCTGCAGGCAGCTCTGCTTCCATGAATCCTTTATTCCCTACAGCCGGCCCTTCAAGCCGATCCTCAGATGCTGGGGGCGCCCGTCCACAGGGGTCCCAACCCCCTTCACCCACCAAGTAGGCACATGCTGTAGGCAGAGCTTCAAAGCAAGCTGTATCATTGTTGAAGGCTTTATGGCAACAAAGCTGCCAGAGTCATGCCTCATCTTTCATTTCTTTGCTGTGCGCTGTGGATGATCATACACATGAAAGCCGTAACACTCAACTGCACACAAACACACATCCCTACAGCAGAAACATGTCACTTCACGCGCCGCCTGACATTTCACCTCATATTCTGGATGCATAATTGAGCTGTACATTGCTGCGCTTGTCTTGACTATTACTCTCGTCAAGTTTTGGCCTGCATAGCAAAGCAAGGAAGCTAGTAAGCAGAAACATTGCTGCTGGCAGAACCTCAACTGCTGCTGCTGCGCTGCTGCTGCGCTGCTGCTGCGCTGCTGCTGGCACAGCTGGTCTTGTTCGACATGCACCAAAGTACTGTTTTAGGTGGAATCAGGCTACTTCTTGTTTCTGGCTTATCTAAAAGATTTGCTCTTTACGTATGAGGTGCCACACAGCTTTTGTATTCAGCTTGCAGATTGTATGCACACAGCGCAAAACAAACAGCGCAAGATGCAACAATATATGCACACAGGGCAAAGCAAACAGTGCAAGATGCAGCAATGTATGCATGCAGGGCAAAGCAAACAGCGCAAGACTCAGCAAAACCATCTGGCAGAACCACTCCCCCTGCCGGCCTGCTGTTGCTGCTGGCGCAGCTTTGCTCCTTCATGGAGAACACAGCTGTGCTGCATGTCATGGAAATTATTGCTGCCACCTTTCCAGGGCAGGGCGGTAGCTCTGGCAGCGACCAGCCCCCGGCCTTTGTTGCTGGGGAAGTTGCCAGGTATGCCACAGACTAACAAGCTTGCCAGATGGCTTTTGACGGAGTGAATACACACCTTGCATTGTCACAATGCAGCACTGCACGAGATAACACCTGGGAACTGGATTGCAGGCCTTTTGCAGAAAGGGCTGTTAACATATATGCATGCAAGTGAACATGATCTCAATGGAGTCACGAAGCATACTGTTGCATGTCAGATGAACATCAATTGCAAGGGACCAGCTGCAGAACAGCCATGCCTGCTGATTGGGAAATGTAGCAATTTTCAATGTCAGCTCACATGGGCATACATGACCTGGGCTAGATCTTGATCAGTGCAGATGCATACTGTTCATTGATCTGTGCTTCTTGACACCCTAATGAGTCACCAGCTGTGTAGCTGCAAGAATGGCCATACCAGCAAACACAAAAGAACCAAATTGCCACTCAGTCCACCAATCTATGCCCATCATCTGTACCCACCACCACATGGATGTTGTGCAGGGCACATCAATCTCGTTGAGCCCATGATTTATGCAAACAAGAAACAATGCAAAGGCATGTGTAACACATGACTTACTGATGTGCATATGATGCTTATGAGCCGCAATGCCAGGCTGCAATGCCAGGCTGTGTCCCAACAGGCTGTTACTAGTATAAACACTGTCAATGGGTCCTCATGAGTTTGCTGTGTAACAGCTGTGTGACGGCAACCCAAGTAGTTCCAATGCCTTGCAGGCGGTTAGGCACAGCAGCTCAGACACTGTTGGGAGGTTATGTGGAGGCACATGGCCGCCAGCTCACCATTGCTGTGCGCCGCAGTGTTGACTCCACCAACTGGCTTCAGGTGCGCTTTCCTGATTACTGACACAAATTACTTGCCCTAGGAGGTTGAGGCCCTAGGAAGTCGCGGCACTTTGCAGTTGCTCTGCAGCCTGAGGAAACATGTTCCTAGTGTGTTGACAAATGTGTTGGGGGCAGACGCATATGCCCAACAACAGCTCATGCAGCTGGTGCCACGGCTTTGTGATAATGTGCCACTACATGAAGACAGTCAGCAGAAAGCCTACTGCCTCAGACTTTCCTCACATGCCTCCACGCTTGTCAGGCAGGCTCGCCTGTGTGTGTCTGTGCGTGTGTGTGTGTGGCCTCAGCCTGTGTGTGTGTGTGTCTGTGCAGCACAAGGAGCCCAGGGGGCCGCGTCCCATCTGTGACCTGCTCATAGAGAAGCTGGCAACTGCTGAAGCTGAGGTGGTGCAGCTGGTGCGAGAAACTGGGCAGAGCACGCCTCAAAATGCAAGAGGACACAGATCTGCTGCTAGCGTCAGGTACTGTGCCTTGGCAGGTCGATGTAACGTCTGGGATGCGCATATGGGCTCTGTGATTCCCATGACAGCAACAGCTGTACCCTTTTAGTACAGTCAATAACTGCAGACTGTCACTAGCCCAGCTGAGAATATGTGAGATCACTTGCTTGGTTGTGATGTTTGCTCTCTGCGATTATGATCATCACGATGGTCTACTACCTTGCCTTGAAAATGCTTGTTGTGACAGGATAGCATTAAGCAGTCATCAGCTTATGGAAGAGCACCTGTCTGTTATGCATGTATGAGCATTTGTTCATGTGAATGCCAATCCAACCAGCAAGCAATAAGCACAGTATCTGCACACACAGTGGACAGTCAGAGGGGTATGGGGGAGGGGACTCCTGGGGTGCTCAGACCCCACGCACCCAGCTGACGGGCAGTGCCATGGAAAGGAATGTGGCTCGCCTCTTCAGAGATAGGGTCAAATTCTCTGCGGCTGTTGAGTTCACTCAAGCTAGCATCTTGGCAGGTCAGTAACAACTATTTGGTTAATTCTGGGTGTCATTTTTGCCTCACCTAAGCTTTTCCTGAGTTTAGATCCACAGTTGCTGACTGTACGGCTGTGTTTTGGCACCTGTGTACTCAATTGTTCTTGAAGACCTGTGTGACAGATAGTTGACTTTGGCGTATCACAGAGCAAGGCAGGCTTGTAGTGCGCTAGGGCAGCCCTTTCACTCCTGGTTCCCTGCTGGAACCTGCACAACAGTGTGTGATCATGCATGACCTTTGTTTTTCTCTTCCAAAGTTGTGATAGGCATATTCTACAAGGCTTCACCCAATGGTTGCCGGCACAAATTCACAAATCCTGTCGAGGCCAAGGCCCTACCCCATGAGGGGGCATCGGCTCTTGTACGTGTGAGCTGTTTACCCATGCTGTACATAGCAAGACAGACAGCTGTGGAGAGGCAAGACTTCTCCCGCACGTACCTAGCTCATCATGAGCTGGAAAGCGGCGATATTATCATTAGTACTATAATAATTATCATACACAGCTGTCTCTGTGCATGGCAGGAATCAGCAGAGTAGGGCTGAAGTCTCTTGTGGAGAGCGTGCGGCTGCAGACGCTGAGCAGGGCCGGCCTGCAGCAGCTACAGCTTGATGTGCATTACTTGCGGCCGCTGCTGCGCAGGTGAGCATGCTCTAAAACATGTCCACAATGTAGAGACGGGGAACAATGTAGAAATGGGGATTTCATTGTCCCCAGAGGTTTCTGGGTTTAGAATTCCAGTGCAGGGATGACGTTTCTGAATTAAAATAGACATTTCCGGGTTGAAAAGGGCTGTTGCGTGCATCAATTTGCTTAGCATTCAAAGCTGCATGCTGGAACCAGCCAAAGTCCACCAACTGACTCCCGTTGCTGCATATCAATGCAGCAGTTTGAGTGTGAGTCATTCTGCTATTAGTTTCTAATGGTGTGCACCTGTGCTTTCAAGTCAGGATGTATGATGAGTCACAACTGGCTCCACACCCCAGACAGTAAGGCATAAAAGAAAAAAAACGAGATGTGTGTCTCCTTGTTTGCTGCTGTTGTGTAGGATGCTGTGGTGCACTGCAGGTTTGCACAAGGCAATGAGGCAAACGTAGTGCATCAGCTGCTGGATGAGGTACTGTCGACGGCTTTAGAACGGGCAATAGAGCCACAGCTGCTCGAAGGAATGGTCCTGGACAAGATCATGGGGTCTCAGACTCCATCCTGAGTTAACTCAAGGAGATTACCACAGTGTAAAGTTGACTGATCTGAGAGAGAATTCGCCCTGAGGTTGTACAAGTGAGAACTTTACGGGAAACACACGTAAATTTTTGTAGGGGTCATTGATCAAGTAACCCAATCAAGCAATGCGTAGTGAGCGGAACAGAGTCGACCATGTTACACAGTAGAGCATGAATGTGTACATGTAGATAAACCTTCTAACTAGTACTTGCTAGAGTTGCCAGGGGGAGGGGGGTCCAGAGGGTGTTGTACCCCCTGGGACTCATGTAGTGTACACAGCAATGTGTTCAGCATCTGCATGATCTGCATCTGCTTCACCGAAGACAGAGCTAAAACCCAACCTGACAATCATCAACAAGCCCATGAAGGGGAAGACAAAAGCCAACAGTATGGTGATCCTTGCAAACCTTGCCATTAGTCTCGATATATGAAATATCTTGACCACACCTTGTTCACTGCCATTGAGTCACATGGCTCTTGTTGCAATGCTCTGCTGTTCACACATTACCAACCTTATACCAGAAGCTTAAACACCTGTCTGGAGTCCATGGCCTCCAGGGACCCAGGTGCAGCTGCTGGCAAAGTTTGGCAAGCGTTATGATGAGCAAGAGCTCACGTGAGGGTTTAGCGCGTGATCACATAGAAAGAGGACCTCTTGCAGCACTGTTGTACTATTGCAGCCCTTATGAGCACCAAAATTTGATGTACGTGGTAGTGTCCTTAGGGGATGCTTTGCATGTAGGAAGCGAATTTTGACTGTATGAATTTACTGAAATGAACTTTTCCTCTGTTGGGTCCCAGTTGCCCCCCCCCAGGACATTAAATATACATAATATGCGCAGATGACGAATTTGAACCACCTGAGGCTGCTCTTTGAACATGCGCTCTTAGTAACCCTTCATTTGGCTGAGCAGTTGGGTGGTGTCATATGAGATCGTTTGGGCTCTTACCGCAATTAATCCACAACTTCAAGCCGCAGCAGACTGGTAAAGACTAGCTCTTCCAACTAGCAATGTGAGAGCCTCTCGTAACATCGAGAGAACATTCCGCTTGGTGATCGGTGTGCCCTTGCCTGCCAGACTCTGCCAAAGGCTGTCCTGGCGTCTCGGTCAACACTATCAGCTTCGGCTTTGGCCTCATTCGCTGAAGCTGCGAATGTATCAGACAGCTTGATGCCAACGGCCCTTCTATCTCCCCTCCTTCTTGGCTGTTCGGTATGTTCTCGGACCGAGATACGGGAACCCGGCGTCTTCTGGAGCTGGGCATCAGGCAGAAGCTGCACCGGCCTCTGCATTGGACTCACAGTTTGATGATCTGTGTGTGTATCTTGTCCCCGACCACCTGTATCACAGGTACGGATTCAAGCTGTCAGGCACTGCTGCACAACCTGGTTCAGGTGCGACTAGTGGTTGCAGCATGGGTTCTCTCTGAGGTACTTGCTGTGTTGCAGCCTTGTACGGTCAAGGACTCGTCTATGGGGGCCCTGTTGTGTTGATATGGGGCTGGGTGTGTGTGGGCACCCTGCATACTCTAGCAGCCTTTTGCATGAGCGAGTTGTCCTCAGCATTCCCTGTGTCTGGTGGCTTGTACTACTGGTCATTCATGCTGGGCGGCAACCATGGGCCTCTTGCAAGCTGGATGGTGGGCTGGATTAACCTGCTTGGCCAGGTCTATAGCTACTGCAACTGCAGGACCAGCTGTAAAAGATCATGTATGCATAATTAAGGGCAGACCTGTCAGTGCGCAGTGCGCAAGACATTATGCTGTAAGATATGTGCAAGCAGCAGTTGCTGCATTTGCACCTCACCACCATGTTCCGATCTTGCTGTCAGCTATTCAGGCATATGCTAGACTGTGCCAGAATCACATTTGGCCGTACGGTCATCATGATGATCGCTTTTTTGAAGGGATACAATCAAAAGGGATGGATTCAAGGACAGTACAAAATGTATGATGATCATCATGCATTGCTTGCAGGTGGCGCTTGTGGCTGGAACTACGTTCACAGTAGTGGAGATATTTGCAGCCGTCCTCTTTCTTGCAACTCGGGATGACAACAATAATGGGTATTCCCCCAGTAGCAAAATGGTAATTCTTCACATGTTCATGTCTGGCTCTAGTTGTCAACATACTGAGCAGATCTGTGTTTTGCTCTGGATGCACATTGTGTTAGCGTGTATGCCAACAACTGTAGCTTTGCAGAGATTCATGAAAGCAAAGATGATGCCACTGTCAATTTTACTGGTGTGTATCTAAGCTGCCTTGGCTCTAAGTGCTGGGATGGATTACCCATGCACATCTTGGGGCACAGCTTTATGCTTTTCACCCAATAATTGCAACAGTGCTATGACACATCAGCATGTTCAAGATGCCAGTCTGTTTTTCCAGACATATGTTGCGCTGTGCTGCATAGTCTGCGCTCTGTTGTTTATGAGTGCAGTAATTGGTTCTCATCTTCTAGCTCGTTGTCAGTCAATGGTGTCGTGCAGGAACTGTACCTTTACATGGGGCTTCTGGTCATCAATGCAATCATCAATTCTGCGCCTCTGAAGGTTCTGGCCCGCATTGCAAGAGTTGGAGCAATCTGGCAAATCTTAGGTTGGTTTCTGTACAGTTTCATGTGTGTGCGCAACATGATTTTTGTCGATCTGTTTTTCTGCTTGCACACGCTGTGTTTAGCGGCCACAACGCCTCATGTCACTCTCAATCATGTTGCCTATGCTGTTGTCATATTGCAAACTTGACATAATTCTGTGAACGAAGCGCAGCTGTGTATGGCATGCCCTTAGTGCACGGTCTTGACAATCTTGCATGCTCATGCAAGGTGTACATTGCAATGAGCAAGGACAGCCCAAGATCACAAAAAAGATGCATGAAGAACCGGCATTGACTTCAGACAATGCCTTCGCTCGAGTGGAGAGCAAACAGCTTGTTGCTGCTTTGCAGGAACATTTGTGATGGTGGCAATCCTGCTTGCAATTACTCCCAAACAACAGAAGTGGAGCTGGGTTTTATTTGAATTCAGGGTATGCAAATGCTACAAAGTGCTGTGTTGAGCTAGCTCTGTGTACACAGACAACACATTGTACAGTCTCAACACGCCACATCAATTTGTGCATGTTATGTTTTGCTTGTCTGTAGGCTCTGCATCTTGAAAAGTTGCAGCTACAGAAGGATTCTATTGCACGACTTGCTGGTCACTTCACTCTTACATGGTGTCAAAAGTCCTGGGCATGCAGGTGCTCACATTTGTGTGCAGGCATGTCAACCAATGATACGCCTCGTCTGCTAGGACTGAGTTAAATATGTGTTGTGCAGTCTGCTAGCTCATACGGGATCACCAGTGATGTGTACACATTCCTGATTGGTTTGTCAGCTGCCAGCTGGCCCCTCATGGGCTATGATGCAGTTGCACACATGATTGAGGAGACCAAATCAGCAGATACCACTGCAGGGAAACCCATGCCATACACATTGCTGACATGCTTTGCCATTGGAATGGTCTATCTGCTGGCTCTCACCCTGTGCATTCAGGTGGGGTGCTTTCTGTTGCATTGCACTTCCTATTGTGTGATGGCTACTGCGCATACAAAGTCCTTCCATGTGTTGGGCAGCACTGTAGGACATGCACTGCTCTTGTGCTGAGGGTGAATTCATCCTCAATCACCCATTTGTTGAGCAAGAAGTGGACTCTCCTGCTGTTATGTGCGAGTTTGCATGACTCACACCTGCATGAGCCTGTGCAACTAGTGACAGGCGACTGTGTCTTTCCAGAATGTGACCAACATCACTGATCCAGCTAGTAGTCTGGCTGAGGTGAACGGTGTGGCGCTGATGTTCTGGGACATCTTTGAGGCCAAGTATGGGTCAGGCAAAGGGGCTGTTTTCCTGCTGCTGATTCCCTTGGGCTGCGGCGTGTTTTGTGGATTGCACAGCATCACTTCAGCCTCCAGGTATCCCTTTGAAAGCTGTATGTTTGGCAATTCTGAAGAAAAGAACAGAAAAAGAAAAGAACAGAAAAAGAACAGAACAGAACAGAAAAGAAAAGAAAAGAAAAGAAAAGAAAAGAAAAGAAAAGAAAAGAAAAGAAAAGAAAAGAAAAGGGTACGCCTTTCGGTTTCAATTTGATGAGAAAGCCAAGTGTTATACTGGGCTGCCCAGGGCAATTCTGAATGCGTGCCTTACAGCAATGGTCATGACTCCCATGAGACCAATGATTGTTGCACATCTTGCCACATGCCAGACTGCACACATTAGGGTCACTTATTCCTTGAACATTTAGTGCTTGGTGTATGTTGTTTTTCCCAGTTATTGTCTGTTGACTCCCCTGCTGAGTCCTAGCGACAAGAAATGTATTTTAAAAACAAAAACACTTGCACAACATGTGGCATTTTGGCTCAATGACGCGCTGCAGTTCATCTGAGCCATTGGTGAAAGCACTTGCCTCAGTGTATCAAGCTGACAGAATAGGTTCACATTGAGGACAGGTCTCCACAAAACCCACTGCACAACAACAGGGCCCAAAAGTTGTACTGTCTGTCAATGCAAGTAAGGGCCCACTTGTTGTGCTTTGCATCTCATGTCAAGCAAAACGCTCAAGATTGTAGTTGGGTCAGTTCTGATCACAACAAAGATCCGTTTTGTGGAGTGGCTGTTTTTTCGAGTTTTTTTTGTTTGCTTTTTTGGTTTTTGGCCATTAACAACAGTTGGCCCAGCTAGGAGGAGCAACTCACCAATGAGTTGTATTGCCCTGTATCTGACTTTCTGTGACATGTCCTTTCTGTGTACGTTGCATGTTGGCACACACTCAAACTTTGAGTGACGCCCTTGTCTGGTACATGTTGACAAGTGATGCGCCCAACGTGCCATCTGCTAATCCTGCTACACATTCTGCCAAGTGCACGCACATCAGACTGGCAATTTTGTATTGTATGGATGCTGCACGTACCTAGCTCATCATGAGCTGGAAAGCAATGTTGTTATTGTCATCATCATCATAATCATAATCATTACTACTACTACTGTTATTACTACTATTATTCTTATTGTTATTGTTGTTGTTATTATCATTATTATCATTATTATTATTGTTGTTGTTGTTGTTGTTATCATTATTATGGGCGCTGCAGGATGTTGTATGGCTTTTCCAGAGATAGGGCTGTGCCCTACTGGTGGCTTTGGCAGCAGGTGGACGACCATGGAGTACCCATTCGTGCAAGTATATAATTGTTTTTGATGGGAGGAAAAATTAATTTACTACTTTTTTATTTCACCCTTTTGCCCATTCGTGCAGGTATTTCAGGTTTACACTATGTGCTATGTGTAGTGTGAGGTGAATTGTCCAGTGATACAGCCTAAAAGGCAAACAATGTCTTCATTATAACTCTAAATGTTGCATTGTGGCCTCCATGCCAACACTAATTATAATTACGAAACTAGACTGCTGTGGAGAAACAAGACTTCTCCCTCACACACCTAGCTCATCATAAGCTGGAAAGCGATATGCTTATTATCATCATCATCATCATCTTTATTACCATTATCATCATCATTATTATTATTATTATTGTTATTACTTATTATTGTTGTTATTGTTATTATTAATTTACAAATATTATTATGCTGACACTATGTCTGTTGCAGTGTGGGGCATTGCATTTGCAGTCTTCCTGCTGGGGTTGCCCATGTTGGCAGGCGCAAATGCCTTCAACGTGTCTAGCTCCATCGCCACCTCAGGCCTCTGCCTAGCCTATGCCCTGCCCATTAGCTTCCGCATGTTGTTGGCACGTGGTAGCTTTGAGGCAGGTCCCTTCAATCTGGGCAGGTATATGCACACTTCTCTCCCAAAGACAAGGAAAAAGAAAAACTTAAAACAACACTTTTGTCTCTCAACCCAAGTCCATCAAAGCCACTTCCTATGCAATGCACAGCATTCACTAGTGCACACTAATGTCCCTGATCTCTGGGCAGCCCGGTATAACACTTGGCTTCTCATTACGCTGACGCCGAAAGGCGTAGTCTTTTCTTTTCTTGTCTTTTCTTTCTGTCCCTGATGTGTGCACAATGTGTGGACATTGTGTGGGACATTCAAAAGATTTCATACATGATGGGAGACGTCAACCCCAGTTGAGTATCAAGGGGAACGTAAGCGCATGGCCTTGGTGTGTGAAACAGTCACTGTCTTGTATGTGCTGCAGTGTTGTAGAGCATCATGCATATCTGTGACCTGGTAGGAAGGCTTTTTCATGTTGTCCCTGTCTGTCTCTTGCCTGACGAAAGCCATTTACTACCTAGTATGTTCACCATGCATCCCGATATTCATTTAGACTCATAACAGGAACACACTGTCACAGCTTGTTGCATTGCTTGACATTGTGCTGTGCATGGAGCATGGATAGCACACATGCGTAATTTTTCATTTCATTTTCGTTTTATTTTATTTCGTTTCATTTTATACCTTACAGTATGTTGACATTGTGCTCGACATGAAGCATGGACAGCGTACATGCATAACTTTCACCAAGTCTCTGTTTTATGCACAGCACCAACTGTCATCTTTCTACTTTTATTGTGTTTTGTGATTGCATATGCCCACATACATATCAGCCATAACATGCCACACACCAGAAATTCAGCAGCAAAAACTTTCATCATCTTTCGGCGTGATTGCATATGCCCATGTACAGATCAGCCCTCATCGAGTGCGCTTTTGCTGTGTTGCTCTTGACCAGTTGATTGCTCGTGATATCACTAGTCTTGGAATTGCAAATTTGCTTTGTGTTACAGGTGGAGTATTCCAATGGGTGTCGTCGCAGTTGTTTGGTTGCTATTTGCTTCGGTGATCTTCATGCTACCCCTGGCTTACCCTATTACCACAGCAAACCTCAATTATGCCCCTGCAGCTGTCGGTGGCATCTTGCTTTTAGCATTTTCAGCGTGGATTTTGTCTGCTCGACATTGGTTTTCAGGTCCCAGAACTGATGTTGACAACTCAGATGCTGTCAAGACAAAGTATTGGGTGACAGATCCACCTAGAAAACGATCATGATTTCAGCCTGGCCTCAATTTGAAGCAAGAACCACTTACAGCTCAAGCCAGCCCAAGACAGTCACCATTACCTGGTGCTTCTGTGAGTGTCAGGAGTGCGTTTGCTGCCCATCTGTAGGCTTTGCACAGCAGCGTTTGTAGTGGCCTCTGTTTTTGAGAAACTGTACCAACAGCAGTTAAGAGCACATTGCTCCACATATGCATGTGTGGCCACATTATTGCAATGGGTCTTTTGATTGGCAAGGAACACTTTTAGAAGCACCGATTGATTCCTTGCAAACTTAAAAAAGGCATGCAACATTTTTTAGTAACCCCATGTATCCCCGCCACTGATCAGTGACTGGCCTTCATGCGTGAGTACGTACATAAGGGCTGAGCAGGAATAGGCAACGATGTGACTGGCAACTGTTGACAGGCACAACTGATGCCAGTTTACGTAGTTATTGTGTTGAATCTCATGCTGGACACTGTGTTACTTTGAAGCTTGTCTCTCTGGTGACCATTGATGACCTCTGGTTCCCCTGTACTCGCTTTTACAAGCATACCGAGGGCAGCAAACACACCATTCAATGCAATTTGCACTCTGATCAGGTTTTCACCATTGTCCCCAAAGCCTGCACCAGCATGACACTGATGGCGTGCAGTGATCATGTCGCATTGCATCAATACTGACAGTCATCTGCAATGCGATTGCAAGTTCAGAAAGCCAATGCAGATGGTAACAGGCACTGTACATGCATGTGCTCCATGTACCGTAGGCGGTCTGTTCACAATAAATACAACATTCCGGCACTGGCATGATGTGAGTGGACATTCTGGGTCGACCCATGGTTGATGACGCCATACTCACATGCGCAAATGTCAAATGACCAGAAGAACTTCACGACGTGTCACGAGCACACCCACTCTAGATATCTAGATTGTTTACAGGGCTTGCTACAATTCTGCGACACCCAGCATGGACCATGATTGCATTGGAACAGAAGCTAATCAGTCAGAACCGTCATCAGAGGGGTACAGCTCAGCAAGCCCCTGCAGCTCTTGAGAGGCGCTGGGCTGTTTAGCAGCTTTTGGCTGGAAAAAGCTCCTGCATGACAGAAAGCATTCTCATGCTCCCTGTTGGAGATATACCATGACCTGTCTATCCTATGTATCTGCACCATATGTGCTTGGGCCCAGAGCCATGTAGGCTTGGACAAGTGCAACAGCCATGTGTAATCTTGATGACAAGCACAAACAATGGTATTGGGCAAGCTTCACAAGTGTGCAGCACTCATCAAGACCTCATTCCAATGCAAGCCTCCCTGCAAATATGTTGCCTCAACTAGCACACACCATTGAGCAAGGACTTTCTAACTGTAAATTCTTGATGCATGACATGCAGATGCACAACTACAGTAGCCTGCTTGAGAAGCAGCTGGCACTCACGTCACAGTGCTTTTCATTCTGCCCAGCATGCCAGGTTTCCGAGCACTCTTGTGACCACTTCCTGATTTGCCACTGCCACTGCCATTGCCATCCCTAGCAGCTGCTTGCTGCCCAGCCTGGAGTGGCCCTGGCTTTGCAGCTGCAAGTGCCCCTGCACCAAACTGTCCGGCTGATGCATCTGATGCCACCTGAGATGCACCGTTAGCAGGGCCAGCAGCAGGGATTGTGTGACCAGCTGTGTCACTGCCAGCTGAGGCTTTGCTGACTGGATTGGCTGTGGCTTGCCAGCTGTGGTGAGCTATGCCAGCTTTTCTGTTAGACCCAAATGACATAGGAAATGCATCCCTAGCAATCTGATCACCAGCTGCTGAACCTGTAGCTGCCAGCGATGCTGCTGGCAGTGCCCCCATGCCCTGACTGCTGTGCCCATTTGCCTGGGAGCATCCGCCAAGGTGCCCATTAGGACGACTGGCAGAAACCCCCTTGAGTGGGAGCTGCTGCTGGGCTGGGGGTCCAGATGTGTTGCCCAGCAGTTGGCTTCTGGCTTGGGGTGGGGCATACTTGATGTGCGGAGGTGCGTCTGAGCTCAATAAGTCAGAGGGTGGTCTGCTCCAGCTAGGTTGCTTTCTGCCCATGAATGAGGGAGCAGGCTGCCTCTGATGCAGCGACGGCAGTTCATCTGACTGATGCTGCTTTGTGCGCTGCTGCTGTGACAGGGCCGCAGGTAGCTGCTGTGGCAGCTGCTGCTTGCTGGCATGCATGGTGTGCGCCTGCTGCTGCTGCTGCTGCTGCTGAGAGAAGGACAAAGAATTGTGGTGGCTAGCATCAGTCTCCAGCCCTGTGGAAACAGAGCCAATGGGTGCCTGCCTACTCTGACTGGCAGCATCTACTGGGAGAAGTTCCGCCACAGAAGGCAAACTGCTGCCCTCCGCCCTGTTGGGCCCAGCCTGACTGTTGTCATCAAGCACCAGCTCAAGCTCTTGCTCTAGCACAGAATCTGATCTGGGTCGCTTGAGCCCAGCCTTGCTGACTGGACCTCCTGCAGCTATGCCTGGACTGTACAGCGGCTGCTGCTCATTTGCAAGCACAGCTTTTGGATCTGCCCCTGCCAAATTGGGCAGCAGGAGACAGGCTGCAGCCCTGCTGCTGCCTGACCCTTGGTGGGGTCTGGGTGGGGCTTGCCCAAGTTTGGAGCTGCCCAAAGAGAAGCTTGAGAACCCAAAGGACTTGGGGCTGGCCTCCACAGCCCCATGGCTGGGGGCAGTTCCAGGGGCCTGATGGGGATCATGTGCAGTCAGCCAGCTGGGCTCATCTTCAGAGCCCTGACTCTGCTGACTCCACCTGGCCTGATCTTGGCTCAGTCCACTCTGATCCCTGCTGCTGCCATTGCAGCAACTGTTGCCATTTGCTCTGCTGTGCATGCTGTTGCTGGCGTCTGCCTCAGAGTCCTGAGCATAGGCAGCCATGTGACTCAGCAGTATTCCTGAGTCAGCCGCGGGCTGTGACTCATTCTGAGGTCCAGCCAAGACAGGGTCTAGCCTTCTTGGAGGGGCTGGGCTGGACAGCTGCTGCTGATGTAGCCTGGATTGTTTCACTAAGGGACCTGAGTGAATGTCAGCTGCTTCACCAACTTCTCCATCTTCTAAGGGTGACAAAGGGGGGCATCGCTTCCTGGTGGGGGGCTTGTCGACATGGCTAGGGGGTACCACAGGGTATTGTTGGCGGGGTCGGTGGCGTACGTAGAAGAGGATGTAAGCATCGCATTTGTTGAGGACCTCATCTGTTGAGACTTGATAGCGCAGCTCATCGTTCATAAGCCACCACTGGTCGTCTGCAATGCAATGCATGCAAATGTCAGCTGAGGATTGTATTGCACAATTCACTCTCTGAGGCATTGTTTTGGTCTCATTTGTTGATTTGACAAAAGTTGTTCACAGACACAGCACTATGTTCAGTGACATGCAAGCACCGAGCAAGTCACACAGCGAGGGCCAGCTGCAATGCATTAGTCAACTCACAATGTGTGCAGAGCTTGACTGTGACAAGCTACGGACACAGGACATCAGGACTGCTGTGGCTGCTGTGAGCCATCATGCTTACTGGGGCTATGACACAGGGCAGTTGTTAGTGCCCCAGGTAATCAAATTCTGTGTCTGACTGAGCCTGAGCATGAAGCAGCTAACATGGCAAGAAAGGCTGCAAATATAGCTTCGACTGCATCTATGCATAGAAGTGGATCCTCACCAGAGTCCAGCACGTAAGAGAAGTAATGGCCAGCACTTGACCAGCTTCCCTTGTGCACCAGCACACCAATCAGACGGTAGGTCACGCGCTGTTCACGAAAGGCAGGTCCCTTCTGAGCAAAGCCGGCTGCCCTTTGGGAAAAGGCAGGCTGCTGATGGGGATATGCAGCTGGCTCTTGGCAGAGGGCAGGATGGGGTGCCTGCTCTGGGCTGTCAGGGCTGAGGAAGGGGGCTAGGTTGAGGGTCAGGGGGAAGGCGATGTGGCCAGTGAGCTTGACGAAGTCTGGGCGGAAGCGCTTGAGGTGCAGGGTGAGGGTGTTGGGGGCTGTGTGGATGTGCAGTGACTTGTGGGCAGTCTGCTTCCTGCCCAAACGCAGACACCCAGTGAGGCGACGTAATTCGACAGTGAGACGGCATATTTTAACAGTGAAGTGACATATTCCAACAATGAAACAACATATTCCAATAGTGAAAAACCACATTCCAACAGTGAGACCGCAGCAGAAGGTATGCCCCTTGGGATCAAGTCATTGATGTTTGACTGCTTGAATTGCGGTTGTTGTGTGCTAGCTGTGAAAACAGGTTGCAATGTTGTGTGTACAGTATCTGACATGGTGTCAGGAGTTCGATAGCAGTGCAAAATGCCCAGAAACTGCGTTTGTACTGCATGTACACACACTTAGTACAGATCCACGATGCAGACATAAAACTAGAGCGGCAGCAAGCTTGCAGAGCAACATAGTCGTGACAATAAACATCAACCATTTGTGGGGAAATGCAGATCTGGAATGTTATTTGCAAATGCATGGCTCGAATGCGATGCCAAGGAAGCAGGGGTGAAGTGACTACACTACAGTACTGCGAGCTAAGGCTTGGCAGCAACTGCAGAGCAAGTATTTGTTGCAAGCATGGTGACCTGACGGCACAATGGAAATGGTTGCAGCATTTGTCATGTTCTGACCATGAGCTGCTACCAGTGAGAGACATGCATAGAAAAGATAAGAAAGAATGCACCTTTTGGCATCAACATAATGAGAAGCTAAGTGGTAGACCGGGCTGCCTGAGCATACACTTGGCACACACTGATCGTCTAGCAGAAGGGTATGGACACCTTACCTTTGACACCAATCACAATGGTAGGCGTTTTCGCCAGACATCACCTCCGGCTGTATAAACTTGCCCAAAGCGATCTCCACAGACTTCACTACGCCATAGCATCCATTGTCAACTTCTACTGACAAGTCATTCATGGAGTCATACATGCTGGAAACCTGACCACAGTGCTGGCACTCCACTCTGCTTGCAAGCACTCCTCCAAAGACTTGGTCAATGATGGTGTAGACAGGCTGCAGACAAGAGCATGAGTCAGTGATGTCTGAGGCTTGGGGTGCATGCATGTTCTGGTGGCCACACGGACATTCATGCCACAGGCAGAGATACAGGATTGAGATGCATTCCAATGATGTGGCCTGGCTGTACAATTGCGTGCTCACAACTTCCACAGATCTGGAGTCAGCATGAAGCACTGGATGTGAACAGGTAGTTGATTATTGGGCAGCAACCTGCTTGCTTGGAAGCCCATTTTTGAGGATCTTCTCGTGCAGGTCGTGCACCTTGTCCAGCCACTGTCTCAGGAAGTCATGTGCATCTTCCTGGAACCATAGGAAAATGCTGTGATACATACATGTAATTGTGTCATAGGAGCTTGGTGCCTGCTGCTCCAACAAGTGACAGAGACACACATGATGTAGATCCACCTCACCGTGGTCAGAGTGAAGCATGCAATACAAGTGCGCTGAGAGCCACTTAGAGGAACTCTGTGGAGGAATTGTTTCAAGGAGTTGTCTAGAGCTGCTCATGGGGGCAACCAAACAATAAAAGCACTCTGCCTCCAATCTTCTGGGACAGCCTGGCAGGTGCATTTGCAATAAGGGGACATGCATACCTGCTTGCATGCTGACAAACGTTCATTACTCTGAGTGCCAAGAGTCGGCAATCCTGCGGAGATCATCCACCTGGGGTAACTGGCTTTCCGCTCTGGGCTGACGTGGTTTGCATCTAAGCTGCATCTGGTTCTGAACGCTAAATAGCACAGAGCGCATTTGACGCACTTGCATGTGTGACGAAGGGTTCCAAAGGCAAGGTTGGCTATAATAGGATTGTGCACCAAGCACTGCACTATGCTATTGATGTAGCAAGTTGCTCCCTGATTCTCCAGTCCCTGCCCGATTCCACGAGGCTCCTGCCATGTGCTGTCAAGCTGCAGCACGCACAGCTTTTCAGGTCATAGAGTCAAGCAAGCCTGTTGGTCTAAGCAGGTCAAACCATCTACCTCAAAGCCCATGCCTAAACTTTAGAAGCAGGACTGTAGCGAGAAGGCTGTCATTCGACGGTAGGCAATCTAGTCCAGCAGTCCGGGTGCGCGTAGCTCAATGTACAAAGCCAAAACCGCTCTGGCTCTCGCTCATGGCGAGGCCTCAGTGCGTGCTGTCAGCCTATACTTGCAGTGTATAAACAGAGCGCCGACATGGCGTCTGCTTGCTTGCACAATGTGTTGTGAACTTTTCGAAGAGAGGGAGCACTGTGATGGTGTCACCGCGGGCTTCTGTTGTCCCCAGTCAGACCAAGACACAAGACATCGCCATCCCAACATTTTCCCCCGAAACCAGAAATGCCATCATCCGTGCCCATGGTCAACTGGATGCACAGCTACAGTCAGTGTTACTCGCAAAGGCTTTTGCATGTTCGTGAACTCGGGAGCTGCTCTGAACAACCTTTGTAAATGTGCATGTTGTGCTGCGCTACTGTCCCTTTCAAGTGCAATAGACGACGTTGTTAACCACATAATCAGCAAGGCTAGGTAAGTTACAACTACCGGATTTGCTCAAGTTCCAGACAGCACTCATCATGCCCAGAGTATCAAGCACTGTCACAAAGTGCTGGATCATGATTGCTCAAGCAATTGCCCCCAACAGGCATCAGGTCCCAAGGTCATTGCACCCCGCTCTGAGTTGACATCACGAGTACAAATTTGAGAATGAAAACAGGCTGTTCAATAGACACAAATTTGCATCAACTCGCTGCAGCTAAATGCAATGACAGCTTAGCTGACAAGGCAGAGCCCAGAAGGCGTTCTTGGCTACAAACAGTGATCATTTACACAGCGGTGAAACAAAAGCATCTCTGCGAAACCAGACTGCATCCTGCTAATGACCATCCAAGCCTTTTAAACAGGTCAGAGATGGAAAGCTCAAACACTGAAGGCAGCTCAAAGCTCACAGCCTCGGCATGTCAATACTTTTCCTCTGGGCAACAGGAGTCCAGGAATACTCAGCATTCTTGACAAAGCCATTTTTGGAGACCAGCACATCTGACTGGGGGGGCCCTCTGGTGCTGTAGGGGTAGCTCAACAATTCTACTCTGCCAGCATCAATGGCGTGAAGAAGAGGAGTGAAGACTGCCCAGGCTGCCCTCAGCTCATCCCTGCATCAAGCATGATTTGAGTGGCAGGGTTGAGAGTTTAGGGTTTAAGGTTTAGGCCTAAGTCACCTCTAAAAGACAGTCACTGGACAGTAGCTGAAAACAGACAAACGCAGGTGGTCATGGTAGCACAATGCATTTGTAGTCAGGTCACATGTCACAGTCAGGTCACAGGTAACAGCAACTTGTGTTTGGACTTTGGCACGACATGCATAGATCATTGCAGTGAAGTGTAACAAGGTCTAATGACAAATGTGTACATACACAACACCCACTCCATGCAATGCTTCACAGAATGAATACTTCCTCAGGCTGTAGCCATGACAGCACAAGTTGAGATGAGGTGTGATTGCTATTGAATCGACGCCGAAAGGCGTAGTCTTTTCTTTTCTTTTCTTTTCCTTTCTTTTCTTTTCTTTTCTTTCTGTGATTGCTACCTTCTGACAAAATGCTGCTGGTCGCCTCTAATGGCATCTAGAATGAGGCGCTCGTACGCCTCTGGGATGTAAGCATCTGTGTAACGCTCCTTGTAGGTCAGATCCATCTCACTCATGATGGGTGTGTTGTCCTGCCCTGGCTTCTTGACCACCTGCGCATCAGCCACTTCATCAGTCATAGTCATCAAGCTGAAGACGGAAAACAGACATCAGTGGGTAAGTAGGGTATGGTACAAGCATGCAAAGAAGGTCTGCAGGGCTGCAGGATCTGCCTAGCTAGACCCAGTACAACACCAGCTGCCTCCAAGCAATTGAACCATTGAATTGCCCAACCTGATTCAGTGCCGGGCATGCATGTGCCAACAAAATGCCTTTTGTACTCAGTTTGGACAGTGCAGCTCAGCAACAAGCGCACAGGAGCTACATGTGAACTTTCAAGTCAGGATGTCTGATCAGTCAAAACTGGCTTCACGCCCCAGACTGTAAGGTATTAAATGAAATGAAATAAACTCAGACTTGCAATGATGACGGCCCTCCAAAAACGACTCTGCACAACTCTGATGCGCCTCACCAGCCTCCTTCCTTGCAGGAAATTTCCCTTTCATTCACACCAACAGGGGGCCCTTTCTGAAGCACATACATCAGCTTGTTTATCATACATGTGTAGGCTTACCATCTTGAGGTAGATGGCTTCATCAGGCTGCAGGCGGATGACCAGCTCATTCCTGAGGGGATCCAGATTGGAGGTCAGCTCTGCTGCTGGGGGCCGGAACTGGATGCGGATCTCCACCTTGCGCTCATTCAGGGCCTTGCCTGCCTTCAAGATGAAAGGCACTCCGTCCCATCTGTGGGCAAGCAAGGGCAATTCGAAAGGCGATCAGCACTGACACATGTGGATTTGTGTCTGCAGACAACGCCCATGGGTTGGTGTTGCAAGCAAGACTCTGACGCTCATTGAAGGTCTTGCTTGGCTTCACAGCACAGGACGCTGCCTCCTGTCTTTAAGAAATACAAAAAGAATCAATTAAGGGAGTCAGCAATTGAGGGGCACTCATGAGTGCTTGTTTCCTGGACATAAAGAAGCAAATTATGTTATCGGATGCAGATGTCTAGAGCACCAAGCATCTTAGGCACTGCCTGTCGTCAGGACCAAGGGAACTTGACCCCATCTGCAGGCAAGCAAAGGGCACTGCACACAGGGCAGACATAAAACTTTGGCCACTTTAGTACAATGGACAGGGCTGCATGCTGATCTCCGTATTATGCTCACTAAGGGCCCTGCCTGCCTTCACGGAGCCCGTTCGCATTGCAACAGCAAGCAAAGGCAGCTGGCAAACGGACACATGTTAGCCCTTGGCTGCTGATCATAGAAGGGCCAGTGACTCTGATGGTTGTGGATTAAAAGTCACTCACAATGGTGATTCACAACACCACTGAACTGGTGTGAACTGTGGTCACAATGATGTGATGCCCGACTTTCAGTCAAGGCCCTGCCTGCCATAGCTGACATGGGCAGTTGTAGTGCATGCATGTTGCAGCCATGCAGCCTGTCAACAAATCTGGTGCAAGCCAGAGGCTCTCAGGTAGCACGTGAGTTGAGTGGCAAGCATACTCACCTGGTATATGCTGTCTGGCAGACATTATAGCCTGGTTTTATCCATGCAAACGGGCAGAGAATGTTATGACAGCCCTCTTGACAGGCTGCAGCTTGTGCATATGAATGTGCATGTGCACTCTTGCCCAGCAACTGACACATCTGACACAGCTTTTTAATCAAATCGTACTCACCCACCTCTCATTGTGCACATGAAGAACTGTGGTCGCAAAAGTAGGTGCCTTTGAGTCCTTGGGCACTGTCTCATCATCAAGGTATCCAGGCTTGTCATTGGCTGCTGAGTACTGGGCAAGGACTGTGTCCTCCACCTCGACAGGCTTGATACACCGAATCACCTTCACCTTCTCGTCTCTGATGTCATCTGCATTGCCTGACACCGGCTTCTCCATTGCAATCAAAGCTAGGATCTGCATACAAGAAAAGGGTGTTTGGTTCATGAAGACTCTATTTGCCTTGATTCAGATATCATCTGCATTGCCTGACACCAGCTTCTCCATTGCGATCAAAGCCAGGATCTGCACACAAGGAAAGGGTGTTTGGGTCACGAAGACTCTGCTTTCCTTGCTCAGATGTCATCTGCCTTGCCTGAGAATGGCTTTTCCATTGCAATGAAAGACAGCATTGGCACGCAAGCCAGTGTTGGCATACAAGAAAGGAAGTTTAAGTCAAGCACTTGATCTTATTGCTTTTATTGACATCGTCTGCACTGTCTGACTATGGCAATGTTGCAATCAAAGCTAGAGCACATGCAAGTCTCAGATTGCATTGAACATGGCAACTGACTAAGCATGCCTTGACTCTGTGTGCACTGCCTGGTGTATTCTGACTCAGAGTGAGCCAGCCAATGCTTCTGTCTGCTGCTGTTTGCATGATGTCTGATGCCGGCATATGCATCAGCACCCACAGTATGCCAGGCAGTACACAGCAGCAACATGTACTTCTCACAGGTTTGGTCAATGACAGCGAATGAGACCATTTGTGCCACAGAACTGTTGCATGGTATGAAAAAATCAGCAGCCATTGCACACCAAAGGTCTCACAAATGCTGGGGGCACATGCTCTGTCAGCAACAATTTTACTCCTGGGCAGGCGCGTATTCACAACAGCTAGAAAAGCATGTGGGTGTATTTACCTGTAGCATGTGGTTCTGCATGACATCCCTGATGATACCATACTCATCAAAGTAGCCTCCCCTACCTTCTGTGCCAAAGGGCTCCTTGAAGCATATCTGCACACCAACAAAGCAAATGTCAAGTCCTGATAGAAGCATGGCACAACAGGTGTGACGTCAGGGTATTTATTTGACAAGGATGATTGGGAGAGCAAATGCAGCTTCTGCTCTTTCAAAGGGTCCTACAAGTAGTATCACACATGCTGCAGGCGCTCTGCGAGAATGATTTTTGCCAAGCAGCTGAGGCCTGTTGTCTGGAGAATGCACTTCAGCATGAGGGCCGTGCATTTTCAGCAGGAAGATTGTGCTCCCACTATAGTATCAGTGACTGCATCAAATTACCTGTATGTTTGAGATGTGGACACTGTTCCACATAGGTCCCAAAAATCTGTTGGCGAAGCGCATGACCAGCATGTTCTGCATCAACTCCTTGCCCAGGTAATGATCGATTCTGCATGCAACAAGAAGACGATCAGCTTTGTCGAATGTGCGTCGTTGATATGTTCTACACACTGGCTATATTGCCAGCTCCTTGTCCAAACATATACTGCTCAGTTCATAATACGATGTTTTTGAGATCTTCTGCCTGATCCCATTGTGTGCGTCAAGGCTTTCTCTCCAATTTGTATCAAACAGAAATGGCATTTTATTGCATTACAATGGTGCTGCACGACACGCATGCACATAAGAAGTTGAGGCAGCCAATGAGACATAGGACATCAGACGTCATGCTATTGAAGCTGATACAGCATAGTGTTGCAAGTATGGATGGGTAGAGATCTTGATCCCTGCTGAGTCTGCAAATGGATTGGGTTTCTGGCAGCCCTGCTGCAAGGCCATGATTGCATGCAACACGGCAAACCTGTTAACTGGCTGTGGGCAAGCTGCATCGGCGTGCTTGGTGTTGGCAATGACATGCAGCACCTGGCAGCTCTGGCAATCACATCTTGAACACAACAGAAGCATGCATTGTCCCAAAGCTGTGATGCACCCAAGGCTTAAAAAGTTCAAGCTAAAAAGTGAAGCACCAACCTGTATATTTGATCCTCTGGGAAAAGGTTATTCAGCTTTGTGGCCAACTCCTCTGATGACTCCAAATCCTGTGTAGCGACCAGTCATGCTGAGTACTTGTTACAAACTTAATTGGATTGCTTGAGTCTGTCCTGGTGCTCTTTGAGACCAGCAGCATTGCTTGTGCTGTTAGGGCAAGTGCAGGCTTAAAGCACAATCACTTGACAATCTGTTACCAGGCCCATGATTGTCAGCACAGTCCTATGTCAACAGCCTTCTGTCAGATCAGCTGGGTCCAGTCCAGCAAAGTGAGCTCATAAACATGGCCAGGCTTTTGGCAGCATTAAACTCGGAGGCATGTGTGACACAGCATGCACACAGGTGCCAGCAGCGCTGTGCAAAATGGGTTTCTGTATGCATGCCAAGCCTGAAGCCCGGTCACCGCATGTACTGAACCAGGCCTTCTGCTGGACATGCCAGGAAACTCCATGTAGAGGAGCCTGAACCCCTCACAAGTGGCTTCAGCATCTTATGTCATTTTGATCTGACTGAGTTGAGCGCACCTTGCCGAATGGCTTCTCCACAATGACACGCAAGAAACCGCCCTCACCAACATCCACATCTGTGCAGTTCTCCTTGATGCCCTGGGTCACCTCTGGGTACACTGAAGGAGGCAGGGCCAAGTAGAACAGGCGGCCTTTTGGATCCTTGCTGTGCTTGCCTTCACGCTCAGAGATCGTCATGTGTGCCTGCAAAAGGGCAACATATGAGAGATGCTGCCTGAGCACAACTACTGTGTACTTATTGCAAGCAAACAAGATGCGCAGCATAATCCTGCAGGACAAGCTCGGCACTACTTCACTCCAAAAAGTCTTTGCATGCTAATTCAGCACGTGCCAGTCAGAAGTCTATGCACTTGAGTGGGCAGAACACACTTTTTGGTATCCTTCTGGCTTGTCATATGGCCCTGCTTCATAGTCTAGCTTTTCCAAAAACTCATTGACCTTGTCATCATCACCCTTCAGGTTGGGTTTGACCTTTTCTTGCAAGTCCTTCTTGCTGAGCTTGCTTCTTGCATACCCTAGTATGCTAAGGTTTTCGGGCAGAAATCTGCAACAGGGCTCAGGTAAGCAGCATGACAAACCGCGAACGCAGGCTGCGTCGGTTTGTGCCGCGTCACCGAACGGCCATGTTAATACTGATCAAGCATGCTCAACTAGGGAAACGCACCCGCGGCTGAACAGCAGGAACAAAGCAGGAAAGGTCTTCTTCTTGGCAAGGTCACCACTGGCGCCCAAAACTACGACGGTAAAGCACAACTTCTTGGGAACTTTGCACTGTACGTTGTCTCGATCTGATGCTGTGTTTTCTGCAGGCATCGGCGGTCCGAGCACTTTCATGGACTGTCTCACATCCTCCTTCGACGTCATGTTGGATGTATGTGATCGTGCAGAGCCAAGCAGCTTTCACTTTGTGCACCAACGCTGTTGCGAGCATGACAAAGACTTGGCTGAACAGTAATGCACTCTCACGTGCCTCTAAGCATACGGTAAGCCAGTATGTCTACTGAGACTGCTCCTCTGGCGTGTCAACAACAGAAAGAGCGAGCTTGCATCGGTATCAGGAGCTTCTCAGCCTGCAGCACGTCCCCACTCAGACCACATTCTTGCTCGTGCTCGTACCTGGCAACCAGCAGGTCCAGCATGCGACTATCTTTGCTGCTCAGCCTGCGACAGAACGAACAAATTTGGCATTTAGCATATGCTTCCGGCATCGCTCGTGCAGCAATCACTGTGCTTCCACCACCGTGCGCACAGTACTACACCTTGCGTACCTCCAGTCAGCATGCAAAATTAGACAACAGCGCACGGGTAGACCCTTCAAAGCCAATTCAGGGTCCTTTGCTTGAGAGACCGGAAGAACCTGGACCCGAGGACTGTTGCCAGGTGTCTTCCTATGCAAGTCTGCGAGTTCACCTTTTGCCCTCTGAAGCCTGGCTGACGCTGCTTGACTGCACCTCAGAGTGGGTGCTCTTTATGCGTGTGGGACATGTACAAAGACAATCTGCATGAGTATCGGGTCCAGCAGGCCCAACTGAGGGGCGAAACGCCTCCAATCAAGGCCCTGGACCCCTTTGAAGAAATGGAGCTGAAGCTGAACAGCTTGGCTCAGGAGGGCAAGGGTCCTAAAGCAGCTGAGACATGATGACTTACTGCATACTTGGTGAGTATGCCATCACTGTATATACAAAGATGGCATTGCCTGTATCTTAGCTGGCTTACAGCCACGAAGGCAGCATGAAATGCACTATGGATTTAATGCCTTGCAGCCATCATGCGCTAGGGGGAGCTGTGACTGATGCCTTTTGTGTCTGACACAGGGCACCTCTCCCGCAGTACGCACCCTACCCAGCATAAGACATTCATACCAGAGATGAGGAAGCAAGATGCTCTCTGATTGCATCAAGCATTCCTGCTTCTAGGGCAGAATCTGCTGCACAGATCAGCAAATTTGCAGGTATGCAACTTACCCAGACACAACATTGCCTGTTTCTATGACACATATAGACTGTTGAGGTTAGCTTGATGCGAACTGTATGTGTGTGCAGGTTGCCAGTCTGGCCTTAATGGCTTTGATGTGTCATCTGCTGGCCTTACCACTGCACTGTACTGCTCAGCAAACATGCCTGCTGTGTAATTGTGCAAGGGGCTGCTGTCATACTCTGAAGCCATGGCAGAGCTGGAGCAGCTCAGGAAAAGCTTGAAGGGCAGCCTCGTTTCTCTCAGCAACCGAGTGTTCATTTTCTGCGCCATTGTCCTGAGTTCAGATTGAAGGCATCACGGGTGCAGCTGACCTTACTGGACAAGTCCTTGTTGGTGGAGACAGTCTTGGATTGAAGGGTGCTGTGCTATCATGATGAGCTTTGCAAACTAGGTCTTCTGGTCAGCAAGCCGAAGACCTGAAAAGTGCTTATGTGCTTCAAGTTCTACATGCCTACCAGTGACTTATATAAGCATTGGCTGCAGATTTCGATCTACGGGTGCTTTGATGATGCAATTATTCAATTTTGTCGCTGTAACTTAATGGCTCTTTTCAATCCCGAAACGTCGAGTTGACTCGGAGCGGAGCATGCTATTACAGCCTCGAGATTCAAAGCCTGCTACCCTTAGGGACTCTCTAGCGACAGTCATGTCACAGTCGCGTTTGCCCTCCTGCTGTTGCTTCTACAGGCATCGCTTGCTGTCATAGCTTGCGCGCTCACAACGGATGGAAAGAGCAGACTTGTTTGAGCGCATTGCGAAAGTCGCAGCTGCATGCAAGGCGTCTGTTGACACTGGGTCACTTGAAAATGCTTTGTGCTCGGACTTGACGGCTGCGATCAAGGACTTTGCCGAGGTTAACAACTGCGCAGCTGGCTCAGATACTGTGAACTGCACGTTGCTAGACTGTTGCATACAGCGGACACAAACAAGTGTCCCGATGGAGTCTATCCATGCTGCAGGTTGGCCTCAAAGGTACTCGAGCTGTTGAGCCTAATTTCTGGAGTGTGGTGTCAGCAATGACCCAAGCATTTCCCTTGCTGCTTGGTCCCTGCTGGAGTCACGCAACCAGCCAAGTAGCGCTTGACAAACCAGAGATGTTATTGCACTGTTGGGTGACTCAGGTTACTTTGCATGCTACGTATTGAGCATGTGCTGTGTCCAGGTTTGCCTTGCTGCAAGCTTTCAGCCAAGCTGTCACATGCACCAATTGCAGGCTGCTGTGGATGGCAGCTTATTGACACTCTGCAGCAAGCTGCCTAGTCAGCCTCAGGTCGCATCAGCCTATGCTAAGAGTGCACCTATGAGGAGCAAGCGAGTTGCTGAGCTGCAAGTGGCTCTAGAGCCACTCCAGGTGAGCTACATGCTCGTGTGATTAGTATCCCAGCAGGATATGACCAGAGCTGAAACAGCTCGACCTGAACATGAAGCTGCTGCTGCTGCGGTTCTGCTGTATGCTCAGCTCACCAGCATTTAGACTGTGAGTCAGCCTTGCGCCATGCAACTTGGTGCTCAGCTACAAAACCAAGTCCACCTGCAAGTGCTGGCTCAGCTTTCGCCATGGCTTTGTGACGTTGGGGTGCTCTGTGGCTGGTTCCTGCTGTGTAAGCTGCTCACTGTGCTGCATGTATTCACTATCAGCTTGGTTGCTTGTATGCAGGATGCTCATGTGCAAGCCATGTTGCAGCAAGCACTGCGCTCCAACCTGACTGTAGCAGACACCACATCAGCTGCAGAGTCACCACTAGAAGCAAAGCCAGAAGCATCTTCAGAAACCCGCTCACCCTCGCGACTGGACAATGACCACAAGCAGCAAGAAGCTTGCTCTTCAGCTAAAGGTGCAGTCAGAGCGCAGGAGCCCTGTCCTGCCAAAAAAGTGCAGGAGCCAGCACAGCTTGCATCAAACGCTCCATTGACAGACTTCACAGCGCAGCAAGTCAGCACTGGTAGCCTGTCTTGCCTGCACATAACCATTTCGGCCCAGGCTGCACAAGTAGTTAGCTCAACCGGCAACCGTTGCTGAACAGAAGCGTCACCTTGCTGCCAGAGCCTTGGTGGAATACCTGTGTACAGCTTCTTTCACATGTCTGGCACAGTGTTTCTATCACTAATCCTGTTCGGCTGCCTTGCACATGTGCCAGAACAGATGTGGAAGCATGGGCCATCTTTGATCAAGCTTGCACAAGCCATGAAGACCCTGGCAATGATGCATTGACGAAATGCCTATCTCACACACAGCACATAAACTGCATCTGTGCTGTTGCAATTGCTCATGACAAGAAGCTTGTCATCCTCTGCTGTCACTTCTGCCGTTGTACGACAGGTAGCCCTGTGAGCATGACAGCAGCAGTGTCAGAGCCACCTCCCCTCAACAGCAAGCTAACTGATTTGAGCGTTCAGACTTCTGTTTGTTCTCTGCTAGCTGTCAGTCAAGAGCCAGCAGGACCACCTCAGGTGAAACAGCCAAGCCATTCGCTGCCATTACCCACTCGGTCCTCAGCAGCAGCATCAGCCGCAAGTGGTCGGGATGAGTCAACTCACATGCCGCCAGCTCAGCAGTCTGCTGCTGCAACCAGCAACGCATGGACAGACAGGCTTCCACAGACTCTGCCCCTGCCTTGGCCCCTCTGGAAACGCTCAAATAGCCGTAGCCCAGCTGATCCCACCTCAACCACACAAAAGGAACGGTCATCAGCGTTAGTGTCAGCATCAGCGTCATCCCCTCAGCAAGGCCCAAACAGCCTCAGTGGTGATGTCAGAGATGCATGTCAGCTTTCACAGGGCTTAGAAAACTCCGCATCACCGGCTGCAGCTGCATCAGACCTACAAGGGTTGGTTACTGATCCCCCATCTGCCTCACAAGATGAAGAGGACAACAAACCCTGCAGTCAGACTCATGTAGAAGCAACAACCCACATGAGAGCCTCCTCAGCAAACAGTATAGTCGAAGGTGCTGTGGCTGACTCTTCTACAGAGCCTACTTCCACATCAGAAGTCAGTCCCACCGATGGCAGCAGAACTGCAGATGCTGCGCCTGATGATGCATCAGGCAGCCCTGGTCGAGTTGATGCAATGGCACACACCACTGCTGATGTGGGGACGTCAGATAGCGCTGATTGTACGTCATCTGTGCCTGTCAGGGGTGGGAAGCCTGGCAGTTTAGGCACTGTTGAGACTCAGGCATTGACGCTTGAGCAGAAAACATTACTAAGCAAGGGCCTCCAGCTCAGCAAGCAAGTGCAGCAGGTACGTTGTGATTCCACTTTCATTCAACTTACCCTAGTTTTCAAGTTTGGCGAGAAACACCATGGTTGAGCTTTGGTCTTTTTCCCAAGTACACAACTCAGGTCGACTTTGTTTCTGCTGCTCTCTACTACAACTGTGAACACAAAATTTTGCTTTTAGTCTTGACCATTTGGTGTCAGCATAGGTTTTTGCGCCAACGCACATGCTGCACAGCATGGCTATTGTGTGACATGTTACGATCGGCTACAAACCATCTGCAGGCAGTACAGCAAGTCCAGTCAGCAGCACAGGGCAGTCTTGAGCCGTTAGGCCATGACAGTCCTCCAGTACGGCTCTTGTGCACCTTAGTGGAGTCAATGCTGTCCCACGGGCTGAAATCCTTTGCTCCCAGGCCCCGGACCTCAGGCTGGGCTAGCTACCTGCCCCCAAAGAGGGCTACTGCTTTTGCGGTGCTTCAGGTGAGCATTTGAGCGTCGTCGTGATCTATGCTTGTTTGGTGCTGCTTACAAGCATTGCAGCCGCGCTGACTCAGAGAGAAGCAGCTGCTGCATTGCTGTTGTCATCCGCATCTTTGCACAGCTGCCTGTATTAAGTTTGGTCTGTTCAGTCTGATGCAGTAACAGCAAGGTGGTGATATGCCAACCCAAAACTCAGTCCCATGCAGATTAGTCAGCCAGAGTGCAATCAGGCCACTATGATCAAGCTGCGAGTCACTCAGCACACTGTCAACTTTCAGGGTCCTTTACCACAAAGCATGTATCCTGACAGTACGCATATGTATGTACCTGTAAGACTGACTGACTGAATCTGTAAAGGCCGCAGAAGGGGTCACTTCGAGTGAGGGCGCCCTAGGTGTCCGTGCGGTTGTGGAGATGGCTGCTGGGAGTAGTGATGATGCCAGGCTGCGCATGTGGGTGAGGGCAGGGCTGAATGAAGGCTGCCTTGGGGCACGTCTGCTTGCCCTGCGGATGAGCCGGGAGCTGTATGAGCAGTGGTATGACAGGTACTCTAGTGACTGTTTTGAGGCTTGGCCAGCTGTGCCTGTCAGCAGTATGCCTGATGGCACTGATCAAGGTTGCATCTGCTGATGGCCCTTGCCTCATGGGTCTCTTTAAAATGCCATGATGCATTTTGGGTTGGATTACTTTTGTCTCCTCTCACTTTCTTTTCGCAGCTGCAATCCCCTATCATGTGAGTGTCACAGATGGCACCTATCATTTTGTTGCTTGCTCGCCACCCCCCACACCCCCTCCCTCCAGTTGCATCCCTCAGCTTACCCTTCTGTCCTCGGCTCCAGCTTTTGCCAGACGCCCTTCTGCTGAGGCAAAAACTCAATCCATGCATTGCATGACATGCGCTCAGCAGTATGTTCTGCCTGCAGATGGGCGCTTCTCTTGCAGCCTGAGCTTGTGACTGACCTCTTCCAAGACAGCCTAGTGAGCCTAGACACCCTGTCCTTCTCCTTGCCTATTGAGGTGCCCACTAAAACACCTGCAGCTGTGGCAGCTGGTGCGCTGTTGTCATCTGCTGGTAGCCTATTTAGGCGCCAGCAGTCTCACTACCAGGCTAGCACCTCCCAGCCCGACAGCCTGCCTGCTCAGGGTAGTCTCACTGGCGGTCATCGAGGTGTTGCAAGCAACAGGCATTTCAATGCATCAGCAAAGAGGTGAGGCAGACTCACTTGGGTACATTGCTTTTTAAGTAACTTCCACACTGCCTTGTTTGGACAAGCTCATTTGGAAAGTGACTATGCTGCTTGAGAAATCACCACTGGCCTAGCAAACGTGAAGTCATGCTTGCTCTTGTGCATTTGACATGTACACGTCGAGTTAAGTCGTGATTGGCCTATTCCACATGACATACCCCGATGGTCGTTGGCGTCAAATTCAAATTCCTGCTGAGGCCAAGGCCCTACCCCATGAGGGGGCACTGGCTCTTGTAGTTTGAGACATACACATGTGCCAGTGGCATGTCAAAAATTGCAGTGGTAACATGGTGTTCCACATTCCTGCCAAGGCCAGGGCCCTAGCCCCTGAGGGGCCACTGTCTCTTGTGATTTGACACACATGCATATACACATGCATATACACATGCCATGGCATGTCAGAAAATGCGATGGCCTCATGGTGTTCTACTCACCAGTTACTTGTGTTTCTGTAGGAAACCTCGGACCATCAACTTCAACAATGCCTTGCCTGGTAGCCCAAAGCCACCCCTGACTCCTCACTCATTGCCCCTTTCTGCACCAGACCAGCCTCTTGATCAGGCGACACCCTCAGGTTCTTCAGCTCAGCCTCTGACATCATCAAGCCCCTCTGCTTACCCACACATGCTGTCAGATACGTCCCAAATTGCCATAGATCAGCTGACGTTTGCAAGCTCAGAAAGCGCAGCAGCAACGCCTCCTGCAACTATGCAACCATCCCATGGTCATCACGCTGCTGTTGAGCCCACACTTGAAACGCTGCGTCAGCAAGTAGGGAGTCAGCTTGCAGGCAGCCCAAATACAGGCTTGCCTACTGATGATGCACGATCTGAACCAATGTATGATGATCAGCTCAGGGGTGCTAACAGTCTGCCTGTGCAGCTCCCTCTAACAACTTCTGACTGCCAGTGTCAGCAGATACTCCAAAATGATACCAGACAGCTTCAAAATGACATGGGTGCATCAGCTGCCAACCAGGAATTGGATCTGCATGCCAAAAGCGCAGCATCCTTCTTGGATGACATCATCTCCAAGTCTGATCAGGGCACTCTTTTCAAGGGGCCAGTGACCGCCAGCAGCCCCTCACCACTCCACTTTCCAGTACCAGCACCTGTCAGCTCAGCGACTGCAACACATGCAGATGCATACAGCCTGAACCAAGGCAGTCACAAGCAGCAGGCAGATGAAGTCGTACATCTTGCTAGTTGCTCTGGGGAAGATATGGTCCCAATGGTGGGAATGCGTAAGAGCTCAGAGCAGCTAGGTAGAGCGCTGAGCAGCAGGGAGTCTATGCGTGAAGGGGACTTCGCTTCGTTGCTGCTGCCTGGACACTCCCTCTCTGTGTCAGAGCTTGGTAGGGGCTCTGGTTCTGGACCAAAGCTTAGCCTTTGTGTCTGAACTGTGGCGTGTGTTGGATGTGCTCTACACAAATGCGCTGCACTTGCGTCAGTGTCTGGCTTGTTGTGTGTATGGCACATGCAGATGTGTCACAATGTATAATGGCTCTGTCACAATTTGGCATCTGTGCCCTGATTTGCCTGCAACTGTCCTGGGTCTTGACCCAAGAGGCAGGGCTTCTGAGTGCTTGTGTGTCATGCTAAATCTAGCACGTTCTGGCGTCTGTGCCTCATACTACACAAGCACCCACATACCCTCCCATTGATTCAAACAAACACAAAGTGAACACAGACAGTCATAGTCAGCACTCCCATCACTGCAGGTTGATTTGAGATCAAAGCACGCTCGCAAAGCAAATCTTTCTGCGTGCTTGACAGCATTCAACCCCATGATGTTGCTGTGCCCATGCAGATGCTGACCTGAGGAGCAACAGAAGGGCATCCAGCTCCGAACCCAACAGCCTTATTGCCTCCCCTAGTTCAGCGCAACCTGCATCCAACCCATTTCCCCCCAGCTCAGCAGAGTCACTGCATCATCCTGTCAGCCAAGCCTGCAGAGCTGCTGGCTCCACACCAACTCTTGCCAGCCCTGACATCTCCACTGACCCAAATGGCGCCCTGATAGAAGCTCCCAGCGACGATGATGTCGGTGTGGTGATGGCAGAAGATGTGTTGTGCAGTGCTAGCCTGGTTATGGATGAGTCAGGGCACCTTGTGCTGACGCTGACACCAAGAGCGCAGGATGTGCATGACAAGGCTGTGCGCGTGATGTCAGCTGGTGACGTGGATCAACTGGAAGGTGACGTTGTAGGTCTGCTCTGTAATAGGCTGCATGCCAAGTTGACTTCCTGGCCTAAGTGATGAGTTCTTCTAAGCATGAGTAGCAGCTCACATGCATACCCCTTGTCTGCATATTCAGCTGACTGCTTATGCAATATCAATTGGACGTATTGATGTGTTTGCTTGTTCAAATACGCATCACTTCGCATTTTGTTGCAAGTGTAAACTGTTGCAGTCAAGAAAGTTTGGCATGACCAGAACACATCGTTTTTGTCACCTGCTTTCAGCCAACAAACAACTGTTGGTTATCCCCATATGCTTGTGCATCAAGCTCTCAGCTGCCCAGCAACAGTGCAGCAGGTTGATAGATCAGGGTCTTTCCTGCCATGTTGCTGAAGCCCTGCATGGCTGCAGGGGTTGATGGCATGTCCTATTCAGACATCACTGCTATGTTGACCAGCAGCGCTGTGCCTGAGCCTCACCACCTGGACACCGCCCAAGAGACCCCTGCTCCCCTGCCTACACCTGATGATAATCCTCCAGTGGCACACCACCCACATGGTGCCCATGCCCAGAGTAGCTCCAGTCATGAGGATATGCGCTCAAGCAGCCACAGCCTGAGTGTTGGTAACAGTAGTGTAGCTGACACAAGCGTGAGTGTAGTCCCAGCATCAGCTACCCACAGCAGCAGCAGCAGCAGCAGCGGCAGCAAAAGCCAAGCAGACATCAGCTTGCTAGAGGCAGACACAGACTCCAGCTTGCAAGAGGCAGACACAGATGCCAGCTTGCAAGAGGCAGACACAGATGTCAGCTTGCAAGAGGCAGACACAGACGCCAGCTTGCAAGAGGCAGCCACAGATGTCAGCTTGCAAGAGGCAGACACAGACGCCAGCTTGCAAGAGGCAGACATAGATGCAGAGATGACATGTATGCCAGGGCAGCAACAGCCAGCTGCAATGGCTGAGACCATTGATCTGCAAAGCATAACAGGTGCATCAGGTCAACACAATGCTTGCCAGATCCCACCTGATGTCCACTCTAGCAGTAGACACCCCTCCGTGGCAGATGCGCATGATGTGCTGCACTTACTGGCTGGTGCCCAGTCAAGTGATGATCTGAGCATGCAGCAGCTTCACATACTGGCTGGCAAGGACGCCCAGTCATCTGATGGTACCACCACCTTGTGTGACTCCCCCATAGGGTCAGTTTCCTCCCTGGGGGTTGATGACAGGCTGTCAAGGTTTGGGCAGGCTGCTGCAATGCCTAGGCCTGGTGCTGGTCAGATTGATGGCAGTACAGAGCTTGGCTTGACAGACCTGTCTATGGAAGCAACAGTCTCAAGGCTGCATGCTGAGGAGACTGAAAGCCTGCCTGAGCATCAGCGTGCTGGATCTGCTGACAGCACAGCCACACCTGTCGAGGAAGAATGGCTCATGCAGCAAACCTCTTATGAGGTGAGCTATCAGACTTTGCTATCTGTTTGTAAAAGTGGATGCAGCAGTTGAGTCATAAAAGCACATGCCCAGCCAGTTGGCCTCAAACATCTGGTCAAGATGGCTTGTGGCAGTTTGCCAACGGTGAAGAAACATGCTTGCCTTTTGCTTCCCTTTGGCCTCCTTACCACCATGTTTATGCGATGACTGAACCCTGCCTGCCCCTCACCCGCGCTTAGCCTTTCTCGCTGGAGTTGTAGGTCTAAGTGCAATGCATCACCACTGATGAGTCACAACTGGCTCTAAATGCCAGACTGTATAGTCCTCAGTGAAATGACAATGAGTGAACTGCAAGCTGTTGTTGACCAACATAACAAGCACGCAAAGCATGCAAAGCACGCAAAGCATGCAAAGCACGCAAAGCATGCAGATGCTGATGTCTGCCAGTTGACATTTGTGACTGCCTTGCAGGCTTTAGACGCAGGCCCAGCCCAGTGCAACTCAAATAGTGCAGGCTGCCAAGCTGGTGCTGATGCCGACCCTGAAGCTTTGCCAAGAGCTGTCTTTCAGTGGGAGGGCAGCAGTTCTGCTCCTGCAACCCGAGTCCATGCCACACTTAGTCATGTAAGACCTCTACCCCCGCCCCTTCTGAGGGCACTTGTAAGAACAAGCTGTACAAGAATGATAAGTTTTCTAGTGTTCCTTGCACACGATCTGCCTTCACGCGCATGAGCAAACACACCCATAAGTCATCATGCATCCAAGCAAAGATGCCATCGCAGCAACAGCTTGTAGCATGGCTGGTTGTAACCACCCCAAAACCACCCTGAAACCTGTCTCTGAGCATGCATTGATGTTGCAGGTGACCGTGACAGCATGCAATGATGTTGCAGGTGACAGTGACAGCATGCAATGATGTTGCAGGTGACCGTGACAGCATGCAATGATGTTGCAGGTGACCGTGACAGCATGCAATGATGTTGCAGGTGACAGTGACAGCATGCAATGATGTTGCAGGTGACAGTGACAGCATGCAATGGTGTTGCAGGTGAGCGTGACAGCATGTGAGATGGTGGCAGAGGCAGGTTCTGGTGGCAGCCTGTACACTGCATACATGGTGGAGGCAAGATGCAACCCTTTGCAGCCCAGCTGGATAGTTCGGCGCCGCTTCAGGTCACCCACTTTGCTGCTACCTAAAACATCTTCACAATGTAGAAACGTGGTTTTACTGTCCCCAGACATTTCTGAGTTTAGATTTCTAGTGTAAGGATAACGTTTCTGAATTAAAGTAGACGTTTGGGATTGAAAAGAGCTAAAGCATCTCCACAATGTACAAACGTGTTTTTACTCTCCCCAGACGTTTCTGAGTTTAGATGTCTTGTGTAAGGACAACATTTCTGAATTGAAATATATGTTTCGGGATTGACAAGAGCTTGGCTGTCACAACTATCATGGCTGTCATGACTGTCACAACTGTCGTGGCTGTCATGACTGTCACAACTGTCGTGGCCGTCACAACTGTCATGGCTGTCACAACTGTCATAGCTATCATGACTGTGTAGCTCAGCAGTCTGTATGGAGCAGGGCAGCATCATCTATCCTAAGCTTCCTGGCTCGGTTTGTCTCATGTTTGTTGATCATCCCTAAAAGCTTCGGCACTGGAGTAGCAGAGTGGCTTGGACAGATGCTACAGTGTGTGAAGAAACATGAAGATAGGTAGACACAGTAACTGTCAGACGAATGCAAGCTGTCTCGGCGATGATTGTGTCTTTGGCAGTGAGCAATGATCATAGCATGGGTCTAGCAAGGGCACTTTGCCTTGTGTGGCCCTGCTCTGATGCGACCGTCGCCCCAAGTATATGCTATGCACATAACAGGCATTGGTGATGTCATGTAGGACTTGATGTCAGAGCTTTGCTTCATACAGGGACTTCATCAGCCTCAGGGCAGCTCTGAGATCACAGCCTGGCGTAGCCCTGTCCCCAGCTTGGGACGCCCTCAGCAAAGCCCAGTCTGTACGGGGCCAAGACAGGTATGCAGGCCAGCCCTACATACTGCTGGCTCTTGCTTGGTCTTCTTCTTGTCGTTGTGAAATGGCTGTGCTATGCAGCTGAAGGCGCATGTATAGTGTGTGCCAGTCAGCTGCTGAGCGCCTAGCATAAACGCTGGACCTCTCTAAGCAGGCAAATGGTGTTCACTATCAGTTCGTTCTCACTCTTTCTTTCAAACTAGTTAGTCATGATAGGCCTATTGTACAAGGCATGCCCCGATGGTTACCAGCATAGATGTACAAGTCCTGCTGAGGCTAAGGCCCTACCCCGGGAGGGGGCATCGGCTCTCATACGCTGTTTGTGATCACTCTTGAGTCAGTTGATTTGTCTAGACTGCATTGTCATTGATCACATCTGACAGCAAGCAAGACAGCAGCAGACTCCACTGCTCTTGATGTTGCGCTTGTGCACCTGTTAGGCAACAGCAAAGCTGAGAAGACGATGTCTTGTGTCGGTTCAGGACGGCTCCCCATGTGATCACACAGCGCCAGGAGCTACTGCACACCTGTCTGCAAGATCTGCTGACCCTCAACCCCCAGGGCCCTACCTTGTCACCCCTGCTAGCCTTCCTCGACCCCTCCTTCATCACGTGTCCTCTGGACACCCCTGTCAATAGCACTCCCTTTCAGCAAGCTTCTGCCAGCGCTCAGCCGCCTACACAAGACAACATCTCTGCAAGTTCTGAGAAGCATGGCAGCAGGATGAGGCTGCTGACAGATGCTCCTGTAAGGTTCACAGACAAGGAGCTGATGCTGCGTCAGCAAGGGCAGTGTGCAGAATGTGGGAAGGCCCTGCCGGCTGTGGGCACAAGCTGGCTGGGGCGCACCAGCAGCAAGGCAGGCTCTCAGTGTGCATGCATCATTCATTTTATTTTATGCCTTACAGTCTGGGGTGTGGAGCCAGTTGCTTTCATTGTGCATGCATCACAACATTGCTTTCTGTGTGCATGCATCACAACATTGCTTTCTGTGTGCATGCATCACAACATTGCTTTCAGTGTGCATGCATCGCAACGTTGCTTTCAGTGTGCATGCATCGCAACATTGCTTGATGGCCATCAGGGTATCAATCAATCCATCAATCATTCAATCAATCAATTTACATTTCTTGTCTTGAAGACTCATCAGGGGAGTCCACAGTATAAGTGACTTTGCCGCAAGACATGCTGTGCATGTGCGTATTGTGTTTTGCATGGAGACGCTTGAGACAAGTGTTTTGTCCACAGTATGGTCTTCAAAAATCACCTGATTGCGTATGAGAGGAAGTGTCGCAGCCAGAACACACTTGACAAAGACATCATCATCACCACTACTGCAGCTGGCTTGTTGCAGGATTTAGCTTCTGCTGCTCTTGCCCTGACAAGTGACACACCCTTCATCACTTGCATGCTTTAAGAGGGCCATCAACATGATGACAAGTTGCTGCAGGCTGCTAGGCGGTGTGAGTACACAGGTCAGCTGTATTGCCACAGCTGCCACACAGGTGCCACAGCCTGCTTACCAGCTGCAGTACTGCGCTACTGGGATTTCACCCCCCGCCCCGTTTGTACAATGGCTGCTGAGTTTCTGGAAGCTACTGCTGATCAGCCTTTGCTTTGTGTGGACACCATCAATGCTAGGCTGTATGCTAGCGTCCCTGCTGTTGGCGAAGCGCACGAGCTTCGCAAGCAGGCATGCAGTTTGCTTGCTACGACTAGAGGCAGTGGGAGTAAAGCTGAGCACATGGTGAGCCAGTAATGTCTGTCATGTGCATGTGTCAAGATATACACAGGAACTTTGTGCTTGAACCAACAACATCTGCTGGATGCATGTTTGCACTGACACTGTCACTTTGGTTGGGCTTTCTGTGTTGTGTCATTTGCACCACACAGCTACTTCCTGTGTGTAGCAAGCACTGCAGTGACTTTCCAGTAAAGCGTCAAAGCTTACAAGCTCGCAGCAATGAGACCTTATTTTTCTCCAGTTGTTGTTTTGTATTTGTCTACTTTCTTTTCTTCCCAAATGAGGTGGCGTGCACGAATGTTCAGCCAACCACAAGCTGCATGATCTCACATCTGTTTGATCACATTATCAGAGACCTCTTCCAAAGAGAACAATGCGTCACAGCACTCATTGTGCTTGCAACAGGTGGAAGTGTTCTTGTCAGCAGATTTTGACAGGCGCAGGCTGCTGGAGGAGCCAGATTACTGGGCAATGTCTGATTTGCAAGATCTGCGGAAGGGCCTGTCATGTTCATTGTTGCTGTGGCTGCATGGAGCACTGGAGGGGGCGTCTAGTTTGGCAATGGCCCTCGAGGCTTCTGTGCATTGTGAATAATGATGTGGTCCCAGCTTTGGTTGCTTTGAGTTCAAGGACTGGGCAGACAAAGTCTTGATGAGCAGCAAACGGTGCCAATTGGGCTTTGCAGACTGAATAAGGTACACACCTGCGCAGCCATATGTCCAAGTTGGCAAGCAAAATGCAAAAGTTGGCGTGTGTACGTTGTGATGCGTTTCCAAGATACTGCTCGTTCAGTGAAAGATCAGTCAATGGTGTGTGGTTTGTCAGAGCTTTCAGTCAATATAACACCAGTCTTTGCCCTTTGGTTAAATGTTTTAGGGCCTTTGAGACAGACACGTGCTGACGCACATGCAGCTATCCTTGCAGTGATACTAACATGCCGTCAGTAAAGCAGCACGATGTTTAGTTGCAGCGTTAGCAGCAACCAAGTTGAGCTTATCTGGTGGCAGGGTTGGGCTTGAAAGAATTGTCCCACCCTCCCTCTCCTGTTTGCTCCCAGTGGCCCTGGGGCGGGATAAGATTTGTTAGGGCCAAATGCTGGTACCAACCGGTGTGTTTACATCAGATTTGGTAACCCACTACCAGGTCTGCTTAGCTGACTGTGTGATGTAAACATTACCACGCAGTGATTTAAGGAAGTGTCGTCAGTGTTGGGAACACTTGTGCACGCCCGTGAGCTCCTCGTCAACACGGAGCGCGGCGCGTTTCACGTGCCAAACTTTCTTTGTCAACAGCTTCGTACGCGGGTTCAGTCAAGGTCTAGAAGTCAAACTTGCTGTTGCCGCGTTCGGGTCAGCTCCCCTTGCCCCTGTTCATTATTGAGCTGAACGCACGGACTATGAGAATGAGACGCACATAGTGTCTGCGGGTTCCCAGGGCTGGTGTGCGGACTGTTTACTGTTGTGGCTATGGCCGAGTCGCTGGCCTGGTCTGAAAAGCACATGAGTACACGACAGGATACGATAGGTAAGCCTGTGGGCAAGTTGACACCCTCTAGCGGAGGCCTCCATTGCAGTTTGCATGTTTCAAGCTTCAGCTGATGATTGGGCTACTGGTTGCCACGGAGGGCCACGCAGCTGCAGCTGCAGATTTTGGCAAGCTGACACACGCGATCGGATGCGACCAGTTGTAAGCTGCAGCATCTGTTGCGCAATGGTTGCCGCTGTGAGCTGTTGACTGCTTGTAGCTCAAAAATGGGATAGGTGTGACAAGGTCCACTGCGGCTCGAGCGGAGACGCTCGTAAGCTTACTTAAGTACGGTATTGGGCCAGCCCCCGCGCGCCGCACGGAATAATCAAAGCACAGGTGAGTCGTATCATAATGCCGATATAGTAACCTTACCGCCAGCACAAAGTCACAACTATTCGTCTCAACGCGTTTTTTTGGCGTCAGAGATACGATCGAGTATTGCACGCAATTGCACGCAAACACGCAAGGCACCTAACGGTCCCATGCCAGGAACGTGAGGGCATTGCTTGACTTGTCCTGCTGTTCATAGGAGCATTTGGCTGATGACCTGATGGCTGATTTTCCGCTCATTTACACAGACATTGTGTTGGCTTTTCAACCCTAAGCAAAGGTGGGGTAATGAAGGGTTGAATGTAAAGCTTTTTGCAAAAGCTCAATTGAGTGCAAAGAGCATGCGTAATGTGTGCTGCAATTGTGGCATGTTCGCAAAGCGAGTGACTGCACTTTCAAACGCTGCAAACAGGCCACATACGCGTTCCTGACAAGGAAGTTGTGACTGGAAGGACATGGACTTATAGTTAATCAAGTCCAAGCTTGCTTTGTTTCTGACAACGGACATACATGCCTTGACAAAACTTCATACCAGCAAGTTTGACAAGCCGTACAGAATCTGATGTGCATTCTCATCATGATGGACGCCCATTGCGCAGCATGGAAGGAAGTACTAATTGGGGACAGTGTCACAAACAACAAAATAAATGATGTCGAGGTCCTACAGCGCTATAGCAAGGGCTGCTTTTTCGTGAGGCGTGCATGCACGCACGGTCTGCCCAGGCATATGTGCCATATATGGCTACTGTGCACATGTTGACATGCCATTCATTTGATTTAATCAAAAGTTTGAAGACTGCAGTTTGAATCTCACTTGCTGCTTGTGTCGCAAACATTGATGGCTTGCCATACCAGGTTTGCAGGTATACGCAGGTGTACATGGTATACGCAGCCCCAGCCTGTCCTTGGATGCCAGATTTGATGCCGCGATGAGAAAGGTTTTTGATATTCCGCTGGATGACGGAAGCCAAAACCCTAAGAGCTCTGCTGACCGGAAGGGGTTTTGTGTACACGAAACGAAACGAGTCTCAAACCTCCACAATTTGTTCCCGGAGTATAGAGCTGAGTTCCGGTCAGCCCTGCGTGTAAGTCACGAAGCGACGTCGCTGCTTCGTCTGCGGTGCGCAGTCACCCTGCAGGCTGCGAGCACTGCCGTTGGCCTCGTCCAAGGTTCTCACCTGCCAAAACGTGTACAGCAGCGCAGCAAAATACAGTAGCTTCTTAACGAGACAAACGCTAACCTGAGGACAACAACATGGCTGGCCGTTCTAGCAAGGGCAAGATGCGGGGGGTTTTATCTGACAAGGTCATGCTCCTTGCGCACAGCAACGGTCACAGCAGAGGGCCTGCTCACTCAGTAAGCCAACTACAGTGACATCAGCTGCAAAACTCACCAATACGAAGCGCCTGCAGGTGAGGGTATGGTGGCCTCCCACCCAGGACAAGAAGAAAACAGATTACAGCGGAATGTACTGGCCTGCCAAGGTCGTCAAGCAGACAAGCGAAGGCTACGAAGTTCAGTATGATAACGGGGACAAGGAGATGGTCCTCAGCGAGAACGTTTCGCCGTTCAACCCTCCATTCAAATTTGGAGAAGAAGGATGTTCTCTGCAAGTGAGCTACAGTTTCCTCGGCGGTGTATCTTGCTAGACCGCTGTCCGACACGACGTCAGCTCAAGCACTGCTGGTCAAACTGCCTCGTTGACTTGGTCGGTCAGTCGCTGGGTTACTGCTCAGCACGCGCTTTCGATGATTGCGCAAAGCATCGGTCTCTGTTTCATAGGTCGGAGAGTTCTGTGAGGTGTTTAACGGCAGCAAGTCCGATCCTGCCGCTTGGGTTGGCAAAATCAAGAAAGTTCATAAAAAGACCACCACAGTGAGGCTTGCTGCTCAAAACTTATATCCCCTATCTTTGCTGAGGCCGTTGCACTTGCAATGTTAGATGCAACATCTGCTCAGTTGGGTGTTATCTGTTGCAGGTCAGCTATCCTTTCCATGACGCGCCTGATGAGCAAGTCAAGGTAACAGTAGAAAGCAGAGCACCTGTCGACAGGACTCACCTTCACCTTGCGAGACAGTGACTTACGCTGATGTGTTGTTTTGTAGCCTGAATTATTGCGGCGAGCAAGAGTGTATGATGCCCAGACCCGCCAATGGAGCCTGGTCACCCCTAACCAGGAGTGGAAGGACGGGGAGGTATGCATCAGTGTACATCAGTGTTGTTGCAGTGTATTGCTCATGCAGGCAGTAGTATTGCCTGTCAAGCATGCTGCTCAGCTGCAATGCTGTTCCCAAACTGAACACAATTTGTCCACCACACTATCTCATGCACACAAGCTCAAACCAAGAGCTGACGCTCAAGTCAGCTTCACAACATGTGTTGCATGATCACTCCCTGCAGAGTAAGAGCCCCATGCCAAAAAGACCCATCATCTTGGCATGGCTCAGCATCACTCGTCTCAGTGTCATGCTCTGGCTGCACTTTCAAGCAAGTTGCTGCTTGCACAGGTGTCATCACCAGTGGAGCTGGAGCAGTGCGATGAAGAGACTCTTGCTGCTATCCTGGGGACTCATGCCAAGGTATCAACCTGTCTTCCTAGCTCCACTGGCATCGCAATTTCTCAACACACCCTTCTTCATGACATGCCATCTTCAGCAGCAGAAAATGTCATATGCAAGCTTGTGTACATGACACAGCACTGCTGCACAGCGTTTGTTGTAAAGGGCAAGCTTTGATTGCTGGACTAGAAGCTTGTGTGTGTGTTGCAGCTGGTTCCAGTAGTTTCAGTAGTATCGAGTCAACAGACCCTTCAGACAAACCTCCAGCAACAAGATTGTTTGATTGACGCATCTAGTGGATGTCTGCATGCTGTCTTCAAGCTGCATTGTCACTATTGTGTAGTGCTGTTTGACTGACACATCTAGTGGGTGTCTGCATGCTGACTTCAAGCTGCATTGTCACCATCATGCAGTGCTGTTTGACTGACACATCTCGTGGGTGTCTGCATGCTGTCTTCAAGCTGCATTGTCACTATCATGTAGTGCTATTTGACTGACACATCTAGTGGGTGTCTGCATGCTGACTTCAAGCCGCGTTTTCACCATCACGTAGTGCTGTTTGACTGACACATCTGGTGGGTGTCTGCATGCTGACTTCAAGCCGCATTGCCACCATCATGCAGTGCTGCAGGTACTGGTGAACAAGAGAGCTAACGTCTCCAGCCCAATTGGTGGCAGAGTGAGCTCAATGAAGCAGCAGGCTGAAGCTGCTGGCTCCTCCAAGAAGGAGGCCTCTGCTTCTGCTGCAGCAACCACTCGAGTGAGCCTGATTTCTTATGTCAGCAGGTTCAGGAAATCAGGCTCATTACAGCCATCTTCCATTGTGTGTTGCAACATTCAAGCCGGCTTCCCGGTCTGCTTGTGCATGGGCACTGAATTGTAACAACATGCTGATTGTCATTGGCTCCTGCAAACATGCACTTTGTGGAGGTTTGCGACAGCTAAGGAAAAGAAGCGTGTTGGGATCCAGTGCCCATGCACCAGCCGACAGGATCAACCATGCACGTGACAGCTGTATGTGTACTCCATGTTGTCAACAGTCACTTAAACTGCTCCAGCTAGGCCTGATAACTTTAGCAGCTCACATGCCTGATCAGCATTTTGGTCCACAAAGCACTGCATGCTGGTGCCAGGCACTGGATTTTGGTACCTTAGCAGAAGTTTTTGCTACTCTTTAAGCAGAGGTGTCGCATTGCAGCTGCCGATTAGCGTCTGTCTAATGTGTGAGCATGGCTTACATATATCTGGTTTTGTGCAGAGGACACGCAAGGCAGTGTCAGATGAGCAGACTGGGGACAGCACCAGGAGTGCCAAGAAGGCCAAGAAGGTGCGTGTGTGTATGCTGAAATAGGGGGGGGGGGGGAGGGGTATTCAGTTTTTGTCAGCATGCATCTAAACTAATGACTGTGTGTCAATCACGTGAGTTTGGCATGCCATGTCCCATGGTACAGTTTGAAGCTTTGAAGTCCATATACAGTACAGTAATGTTTAGTCCATGTGTACTATACTGTCATGTTTGAAACGCTTGCATATAGAAGTTGTGCAAACCTGAAAGGTCAATATGCAGGCAGCTAGGTGCACCGCAATCCCGACATGCGCTTGGGAAATACGTCATGCATGCTGTGTGCGCCGGCAGGCACAGATGTTGGCTTGTTCACATTGCACATGCCTTTGATAAGTCTGTATGCAACTCCTGCAACTTTGGTGCAGGCTGCAGTCCCAGGGTTTCCAACAGGGCTGCCCATGGGGTTGCCTGCATCCCCAGGAGGGACCCCTGTCAGCGGCTACATCACTCATCACGTGGAAGGTTCTGCCCTGTTCACTTATTTGTCATGTCCAGACTCTTGTCATTGCAGTCACTTCTTGTCATGTAGCTGCTCTGTTCAGGCAGTCGTTGTCCAGGGACGCGCATCTTATGTTCTCACTTACACAGCACTGTATTGACTTTCATCATCAATTGCTCTCACGGTTATACCTCAAAGCCGGTACTGCTCAGAAGAACTGCTAGGGTGCAAGCCTGTCATATGCTAGGCTATAATCCTGCAATGTCAGCGTGAAAACCTGACTGAAAGAGGGTTGCATGTGTCAGGCTAGCTGCCATAGCTAGGCCATAGATCTGGATCAGGCCTACATCACAATGTCTCAAAGCCTGCCCGTTGCCCAAACCTAAGCCTCAACCCATAATGCAGGTCTTGGGCCTGTGTTGGTCCCCCTGAGCAGTGTCCTAGCAGGCGCCACATCTCACCTGCCCCCCCACATCACAGCTGCCCTCCAGTCCCTGGCCCCTGGGGGGTCTGCCCCTTCTCAACATGCAGACCCTCCCCTGCCGCCTGTCCCAACAGAACCCACCACCAGTCAGCTCTTCCAGCATGCAGCAGTCAGTCAGCTGCTCCAGCAGGCCACAGCTGTGGCGGCAGCACAGCCGCAGTCCCACCAGGCAAGTGGCAGTCACATGCAGCCGGTGGCCACCTCTGCATGGCCTGTCACAGCTGTGGCAGGGCCTGCTGCTAGTGCTGCCCCTTCTGGAGCATCTCTGGCAGCATTGGTGCCTCATGTGCCTCAGGTGGTGCCACATGTGCACCCGGCGGTGGCTGCTGCTATTGCTGCAGCTGCTGCCTCCAAGTCTGAGGCAACGGCCCCTTCAGCAGGTGACTGGCTGCTTGCCTTGTCTGACACACACAGCTGTGCAATGCCATCACGATACTCTCTGGACACATCACCATCATCATCAGCTGGAATGTACAGGAGCTGCATGATAACAGGTTGATTCAGCTGCTTGAACAGAAGCTGACAGTTGCTTCGTTGGCATCAGTTCTTCAGCACACATGCTGCATATACAACTTATATAATACAAGGTCAAATAACAAGCGTGCTTGTGATAAGCCAACTCCTTTAAGCAGTGGTGGCATTGCCGTACACTTCCAAAAGTCAGGACAAAGGCAGCGGCTTCTTGCATAGAATGTGGCAGATCAGCCTTGACAATCAAGACAAGCATGTAACCTGCAACTTACAAGCAGCCTGCTGACGCAATGCTGACGCCCTGCTGCAGTGGCCCCACCCAGTCCCCAGACTAAGGCACAGGCCGCAGCATCTCTGATCGAGGCCGGCACATCAGGGGATGGGCAAGAAGAGCTGGGCCCAAGCGGTGACAAGAAGAAGAGGATCAGGAAGAAGAAGGACCCGGCAGCCCCCAAGAAGGCCCTGACGGCGTACCTGGTGTTCATCAACGGCAAGAGGGACCAGGTCGTGAAGGAGCACCCTGAAGCAGACCTCAAGGATCAGGTGGGCCTCCAACTAGAAAAGAAAAGAAAAGGCTACGCATTTCGGCGTCAATTCAATGAGAAGCTAACTTTTTGCTCTGGGCTGGCGCCTTAGAAGGCTCCCGTTATGATCGCTGGAAAGCATAAACTTTTCTTTTTCTTTTCTTTTCCTTCTAATGAAGTATTATACTGGGCTGCCCAGGGCGGGCTCCTGCTGTTGTTGTGTGCTGTCCCCCTCTTACTGATCTTCTTGGCAAATGGTGTGAGGAAAGCAACCATCTAGGCACAGGTCAAGCAGCACATGCACAGCTTTCAGTCACTCACTATCAGTCACTCACTATCAGGCACTCACTATAAAGAACTCACTATCAAGATCTCACTATCAGTCATTCACTATCAGTCACTATCAGTCACTCACTATCCATATATTGCATGGGCAGCAGTCACATGTCAGCATGAGTAAGTACTGTTGTGATGGTGCAGGTGCGGCTGTTGGCTGCGCTTTGGCGCCAGATCAGTCCAGCTGACAGGGAGGCTTGTGTAGCCATTGCCTCTGCAGACAGGGACAGGTGAGGTATCTGCTCTTTTCAATCCCAAATGTCTAATGTGATTCAGGAACGTCATACCTACACTGGATATCTAAACACAGAAACGCCTGGGGACAGGAAACACGCGTCTCTACATTGTGGAGGTGTTTTGGGTCATCAGCAGCATCAGCCTTGTCTATGCAAGCTGTTGTGATGTGGCTGCATGCACATTGAAGCTAGCTGGCACTTCTGGACAAGCACTCTGTCTGTTTGAGGAATTAGGAAACATGTGCAATGCTAGTGTATGCACATGTGAAGATTGTTCTGCTGACAATAACCATTGTTTTCCCCAAGACAAGGCTCGAGCATTAGTGGCTGTTGCCAGAAAGCAAGCATAGCTGTGCTGCCAATCCTGGACAACGGCAAAGGGGCAGTGATATGCATCATGTTCATCACAAGTATTGCAGCCTATACATCATCCTGATTGCATGTGTTAGTCCCTCAGACTATGTTGGGATGAGTTCAGCCATGATTGAGGGGAGTCTAGATGTCTGTTGTGATTTAACCCTGAGACATTGCATGCTTTCATTCCACTGGTGTAAAGCAATAAGCCAGCTGGAATGAACTTCTGCTTGACTGGACTTGCATTGCATACAGATATGCACTGGAAAAGGCAAAGTATGAGGAGACCCTGAAGCAGGAAGCACCCACCTCCCCGCCCCCAGTGGCATCCCCCCAGGACCCCACCACAGCAGCCACCCTGGCAGAGGGGGTCACCTCCCCCAATGGCAAGAAGAGGAAGGACCATGATGCGCCCAAGAGGCCCAGGACAGCATACATCCTCTTCTCCATGGAGTTCAGGAAGACTCTGGACTCTAACATCAACTTCAATGACGGCACCAAGCTGGTCAGTATTACTTTGTACTGACACTTTGCCAAATAGGCAGCACTGCATGTAGATTTCAATATCCTGTATTGCCCAATACGCTGTATCTGGGCGCAGCAAGTGCATCTCATGCGTGTCAATCTGGCATTGCAAGAGCATGCTTCTTTGACTGTATGCGGACACACAATGGTCACATGTTTCCTCCATCACAGTTGGCATTAGCCTTGGTAGCATGTTGCAGTTGCACTGCTGTGCTCTGGTCTCCACCACATCTGCATCCTGTTGCAGGTTTATGTGTAGTGCTGTGAAGTTATCAGCTTGAGGTCAATCGCCTGCATGTCAATGAGTGTCAAGCGGCTTGTGATGACATGTGAGCGTCTGTCTGTGCAGGCAGCTGAAGCCTGGAAGAAGGCAACAGAAGAGGAGAGGGCACCTCATGTGGCTGCTGCTGAGCAGGAGAAGGAGGTGTACGAGAAGCTGTCTGCTGAGTACACAACCAAGAAGGATGTCGATGCAGCAGCAGCTGAGGCTGAGGCTCTTGCCAGGCAACCTCTGACCTCTGAGGTAAACAGCAATGCCACCTGTGCTGTTGATCATGTGCGACCTCTGCACTGTCATGACTCATGTTCACCAGCTAAAGGGGACCATCCATCAGTTCTGCAAAACAGACACACATGTTTGATGTCCAAGTTGAAACTGCAGTGATAGTGTGCAAAACACGGCAGTGATAGTGTGCAGAACACGGCAGTGATAGTGTGCAGAACGCGGCAGTGATAGTGTGCAGAACAAGCAGAACTGGCCCCTTGTCACTGCTGTCCATTGGCTGCTGTTCATTGGCCTGCTGCTGACATTGGTTTCAAAGCAGTCAGTGTGACCTTGTAATGCTGCAACCGGCATGTGACTAAATCCCCAGGTCTGCTTCTGGCTTCTGGTGAGACCACATGGAGTTTGCTCTGCAATGTGTAGGCAGTCCAGTCAGAAATGGCAGAGCCCAGCAGCATGGCAGAAGCGCCCTCCCTGCCGGCCGCCCCCGCCCCTGCCCCTGCTGCAGCAGCTGCCCCTGAGACAGTGCACTACACGATGGGGCCAGATGAGGGAGTCTTGCAGGAGCTGGACCTCGCCAAAGCCAAGTCTTGCCTCACCAGGGTACTGCCCCATGTGCCCTTGTTGGTTTTCATGTGTCTTACACTGTTTTGGTCTGATTCCGCTGGTAAGAACTAATGCATGCACAGACCTGCGCCTAGGTTGGAGTCCAGCACGTGTAGTGGCATGTTGCATGCCAGTACATGTCCTTGCAGAGTGATGTCCTCTACCTTTGGTAGAAATGAAGACAAAAATGTTGATGACATGCACAGTGTGACAGCTGGCATTGACTGTGGAAGGCTTGCATCATCGCAAAGCATGTGCCCTGTCTATACCTGTGTTGGGCAAACACTACTGTCTCAAGTTCATCTTCAGCTTGCCTGAGAATCAAATTGGCGTGTGACAGCTTGCAATGCTTGCAGCTGAGCGTGCCTGTATCAGAAGCTATCATACTGATTGATTGATTGATTGTCACCTGTGCCAGCCTTTGCTCTCGCATTAGCCAGGTATGTATCAGGTATGCCTCGCCCCGATTCAGAAGGCCATACAGCAGGCTTGCTTTTATCACCCCAGGGTATCGTACTGAGCAATGTTGCACATGTGTCACAGGCAGGCTTTCAGAGCCCAGTGTACTATATGCTGGTGGATGTGTGGCGCTCTGGATCAGAAAAGCTGCCAGATGCAATCAGGTCCTACAAGACCCATGTGGCCAGCCGCAAGGCCAAGCCTGACTGGAAGGGCTTTGTCATCGGTATCTTTGGCCTAGACATAATCACGCCCTTGCTGAGCAAGAGGTCAGGTGCAGCAGAAGCCACAGCGCTGCCAGCAGAAAATGCAGCGCTGCTAGCAGAAGCTGCAGTGCCTGCTGCAGCAGATGCAGATGATGTCACAGACTGAGTCGACATGTCGGTTTTGGCCTGTGTGCAAGTCTTGAACAACAGAAGCACCTCACTGTACTTTGCATCTTCCCTGTGCACGTGCATATGTCACCAAATTTGAATCACACAGTGTAGTCTCAATTGCTACTGGCTCTCGTTTTTTTCATGACAGTTCTGAGGACAAAATTTATTGCTTTGAATCAGTGGCTGTCAGCTGCACTTACAGCTCAGGCACAAAGCGGCCTTACTGTATCGTATGGCACCATCGCAATCAAGTTTTGTGTAAAGGTTTGTCGTCCAATCAAGAGTGGCAGCACATGATGAAAGTTGACCATGATGAGCTGTGACATTACTCTCGCACCCCTAGTCTGGACTTTGCGTGATGATTGGCATGGAGTCAGATTCGAGCTCCCATCTGAGTCAACTCACCCAGTTGATGCAGCGGGACCCGGAGCAGTGGCAAGTGATCAGTTCTTTCCAGCTTTTACACTTCAAGGCTATTCCAGGGTAAGGTGAATTTCGCCATTCAGATGTCAAACCAGTCGAAATCGTATGATAGGTCAAGTAGTAATTGGGGGACTGAGCTTCGGCATGCTAGTGTCGAAAGTGCAGTGTTGCTCCGCAGATTCAGCGAGATCATGCAATACTATACCAAACAGCAGCTCCAAGGCGCTGGAGGCTATAGTCCAGGTGTACGGGTCGGCAACTGGAATGAAGAGGCCAACATGCAGGAGACAAAGCTCAAGGAGCTGCTGCTCAAGCAGCAAGAAGGGTCTTTGAAGCTCAACATGTACGCACGATAAACGGCTTGGGATTGACTTGGCCTCGACATCGATCTGCCAGAACGGATCTGACCAAAACCACTATTTCTGCAGATTTCAGCAACGCCTGGCCGTTGCCCTGCAGCCGGTCAACTGCTCCACAGTCAGGAATGACGGTCTGGTACATTTTGGAGACGTTTTGCAGCTGGCCAATGTGGGAGCAGCTGCTTTCCTGACCTGCGACATCGAGGACAGAGTATGTTGGCCCTAGTCAAGTATCTTTGTAAGTACATTCGAGCAGAGCCTTCAGCGCCTGAGCTACTGTGCAGGACACTCGAGTGGGAGACTTCTCGTGCGCAGTGTCAGCCACAGTCAGCAATGGCTCAGTGGCCTGCAACACCTTCCTCATTGGCAAATACAGTCCTGCCCAGCCAAGCATATATGACAGGGAGTACTCAGGTATGCAGGTCCTCATTGCTTCTTGGGCTGCAGCAATCAGGTTACGCAGCACACAAAGTTGCTGAGCCAGCAGTCAAATACAGCTTGTCATACATGGGAGTCTTGCTACCTTGTACATGTCCCTTGACATGCAAACTGGGCCTTCCATTGACACGGTCATTGCCAAGGCTTGTCCCACTGCCTGTCGTCAGATTGAAGACCGATTGCATGCATTCTCACACCATCAAACTGACATTGACCACGTGCCAGAATTGCATGTTCATCTTGGCAGCCATCACCACATGTGCCAGACTGCATCCTTGCTTCTGCGTCCTTTGTGTAGCTGGACCTGTATACCAACCCTGGACAATTTGCAGATGATGCCTTGCATTATGGTCAGAAGCTGCGCATCATAGCCAACCCCATGGTCCAGGGGGAGACCCTAGATGGGGTGGGGGGAAGTCGGCCCCTGTACCTTTACTCCCGCCCTGTTGGCACAACTCACTTTGCCAAGTTTAGCAGGCATCAGCTGGTTGCCTTGACAGACAGGGCTAGCTATGACACCGTTTGGCAGGTGAGAGTAAGGGACATGGCAAATGACAGATCACAAGCCTGCACTAGTGGATGACAGCTGCATGTCATGATCCAGACATGCACAGCACTATGCGCATTGCTAGTGTATCTGCACAAAGTTGTCTTTTACCATGCATTGAACACCACAAAGCTCCTGGCTCTTTCCTCATCCCAGCTTTGCCCTGATCAGTGCCCAATTGCAGACACCACAGTGGAGTGTTGCAGTACAGGTGGTCCAGGAGTTACTGCTTGGAAAGAATGCAATGCATAGTGCAAGAACAGGCCTGCTGGCTGCACACACCTTTCATGCCATGAAGTCAAATGCGGCCATAAAGTCAAATGCGGCCATGTGCTATGCTGCTTACAAGCACCGATAATGAGGAGACGCTTCCTGACTCCGGAAGTCATTTTTCTTCTATAAAAACGGTAAACATCTGATGTAACCATTCAAAGCTGATACAAGGATCTCTTGAGTGCAGGTAGTGGCAGTAGACCCAGGGCAGCGGGGGGTGAGTGAGGGGGTACAAGTCATGGCTGGGGCCCCTTTCCTGCTACAGCACTGTGCCACTAAGCAGGTCAGCCTGAAGCTTCTCACAAAAACTCAGCACTTCTGCAGCACTCAGCCTGCCTGAGCTCTAGCTTTGCTGCAAAGAAGATAGGGGGTGACAATCTGTCTAGGGTTGAAGCAGCTGCAGCTAGTCGCGACTATGGTGTCTGTTGCTTTTGATGCCCATTGGCAGTTCTGCAGGCAATGCTGCAATCTGTCTTGAGCGTGTCAGCAATCATGTTTGACTTGAGTGCTCGAGCATGTCGGAAATCAGTGTTGACTTGGTTGACTGCAACCACACACTGGCAATCACTCAATTGCAGGATCTATGTTTGGAGAATCACAGCTTTGTGAATGACTTGGGCAGTCAGCTGGAGGTGTCCGCCCACTCCAGCTTCAGCAAGGGTCAAAAGAGTGTCTGTGACATGGAGCGCATGGTATGCTCACACCTACTTCCACTGCTTTTGTGTGCTGTCTTGTGTGTTGTCTTCAATGGAGCTTTGTCGAGAAAGGCTCTTGTTGGATCACGCTGTGGCATTGAAGACTGATGTTGCTGTGGGAAGTAAAGCATACTCAGTCTGATGGCGCCAGAGTGCAGAAGGCTGTGCTAGGAACCCTTTCGCTTGTGCTAGCAGACATTCTCATTACGATGTGAAAACAACTGACCATGGCCCAAGGAGTGACACTGCATTGCATCAGGTCTTGGATGAACAGCAGCATTTAAGCTGCAGTAAACATTGGTGCCAATTTGCTTTTCCTGGCCTCTTCATGACGCTCTCTCCACTGAAGTCCATGTATGCATGGTGCACAAGCATACATCTTTTGTCGCCCTTTTTTGCTATAATTGCTGTCATTCCCATGTTCACTGTCTCTATCATTGCACCTATCTCACTTTCATTGCCCATTGTCACCATCATCAACATCTTGAGTGTTGTGATTGTCATAGTCATGCTTATTGCATGGTGGTGGGGTGTGTGCAGGGTCGGACCCAGGGGCAGCTGGACAAGGCAGAGGGGGAGCCCAACCATTGGACCTTCCTCACTGGCAACACTGTTGCCACCTTGCCCATGACCAGGTTCATTGCCCTCGCTGCTTCATTACGTGATTGCCCTTGCTGCTTCATTACGTGATTGCCATTGCTGCTTCATTAAGTGTTCACACTGCAGCCTTCAGATGCAGACATGCTGTGACTCATGCTGTCCTTGGGCAGCTACTGCAGTCGCTGGTGCTGCAGCAGATTGTTGCAAGCTCAGTCAGCGTCGCCTCTGTCATATAGCAATGCATGGTCTGGCAAAGCACCAATTATCGTCTTGTAGCCACAGCAATATGGCAATGCCTGGTCTGGCAACACATCTGTCATCATTTTGTGGTCACAGCAGTAGCAAAGAATGCATCAGCTATGCGCTGTATTGCCGGTCCCTCTTTTTGGAAGCAGCTACATCTGCTTGTCCACCATCAACACACCTCCTCAAAGTCATGCTAGGCCTGACCACAACGACAAGTTAGACTCATTCAGCATTTCAAACTCATCTTTGTGCCCAAGGATGCTTGCAAACATTTGATGGCATTGATGTCCCAAGAGCTAATTAGGTGCATGCTGACTCTTGCAATTGGTGTTAGCATGGCTTGTGCCCATTGCAGTGATCAGGGTGAGGGAGCTCAGGCACTGATCAAGATCATTGCACAGTCAGCAGATGCTGGACCCGGGGGCTGGGTGGGCCTGAAGCGCAAGCTGCTGCATCTGGATGTGGATGGCAGCGGTGCTGTCAATGCTGAAGGTGAAGCCTGTGCTTGCTAGTTGGCAGACTGTGTACACTCTGCGACTCTAGTGTGCTACAAACACAAACGTATGTTGAGACGTAACATCGGCAGTTGATGACCAAGCTCCTTATGTCCAGCATTGGCAGTGTGTGAGATTCTCATGTGACGCTCGGCCTGAGTTCTGTCTATGCCTCTTTTGCACTTGCACATGCGCCAACCAATGTTGCTTGCTGCCTGCAGATCTGTCTATTGCTCTACGGCATGCTGGTCTGTGCCTCAACGGAGGAGAGCTTCAGTTGCTGGCAAGACAGTGGCCTACTGTGCACAGTGATCAAGTTGATGTTCTAGCTTTGGTGCAAGCCATTGAAAAGGCCTTCTGCACAGACTACTGAGTGATGCTCTTGTTGCTGTGGAGCAGCCACATGCTTATTCTGACAGTGCGCGAAAACAATATTCGGTATGTGTATGGGCTTCTCAGTAGTTGTATTTGTCAGTCTAGCTGTAAGCTGTCTGAACATAGACCCACCTGTAGCATTCATGGAGCAACAGCTGCTGAAACAGCAAGTAAGCAAGACAGCGTCGTCCAACTGGCATACTTTGGGACATGTACTCAACTCTCATCAGGCTTTATATACAGCCCTTGATCACAACCTCAGAGCAACTATCACATCAAATGCCGCCCTCTCGCATCTTTTTGCGCAACCTCTTCTTCTGAGCTTTACTCATTCCGGACTTGTCATCATCATCATCATCCTGATTGGAAGCTGCCGCAGCAGCAGGACTAGTCAGCGCAGCTGTAGGCCTCAAGGCAGCCGCAGGCACCCTAGCCTGAGGGGGCATGCTCTGGGGAGGGGGGCCATGGGACGCATTGGCAGTAGGGTCCTGTCTTTGCTGTGGGGCGTGGTTGGGGGTATAGTGGGGGACTGGCCGGATGAGTTGGCCCTGTGAAGGGGGAGTCTGTGCAGGACGCTGCTGAGGCCCCCTGCAGCACAATAAGGACTTGGAAACTGGCAAAGCACTATTCAGCAGGAGAAACGTGGGTTGCGCACTTGTCCTATTTGTCAGCAGCAACTGCAGGATGAAAGTAACACAAAAACCAGGCATGCACAATGCATGTATGTTGGATCCGCCGACATTTGATCAGACTGTTGATGTCATGCATCACAGATCCGTAATGGCAAACCGCTTATGTTACAGTGTTGGCAAATGGCATTGTGTGTGATGGGTTGCAGTGGTGCAGCACACAGGTGATTGGAGAGCAGGCACTCTCCCAGGGACACACACATCAGGGGACCCATGCTAACAATTGCGCAGAAAACGAGCCACAGGAGCAGCTCCTAATCAGCACGTCTGACAACAGCGCAGCACACGCAAGATACAGCTGCCTGTAATTCAGAGAAGTATGCCGATGCACAAACCACGCTTTTGCGTTTTTGCTTGGACTGCGTGAGTTACCTGCCAGCACCAGCTTGACCGCCTACAGCTGTGTGATAAGCAGCAGGCGGCCGGGGATTAGTAACGTAGCCTTGCCTGCCGGCAGGTGCTTGAGCCTGAGGTTGAGGCACAGCTTGCCTGGGCTGTGTAGGGTTACTGGGAGGTCCTTGGGGTAGTGATGGGGTACCTGGGCCTCTTGCATTACCGTTTGCCTGGTGCACAGCAAGGCAGTCACGGCATAGTAAGCAAAAGGTCTGAAACAGTGCTATGTAGATGAACGCTCAAACATAGTGCTTTGAGCGGGACGACTTTGTCACTGATTGGGCTGTATCACAGCAATCTCACCTGAGGTATCTGTGTAGAGGAGGATGCAGTAGGCTGAGCAGCAGGTCGTGAAGCTGGCTGTGCTGCACCACTGTACTGCTGATACTCCTGAGGGTACTCCAGGTGCTGCAAAGGCAGACCGAATGATGAGGAGCAAAATATTCAAGGATTATGCATTTTGGTTACTGGCAAAGACTGGTCTTGAAAACAGCCGTTCACTCTTGTCTACCAACAGTACTGGACACTTCAGCTTGCTTGACGTACCGCTACAGTGGGGGGCTGAACCTGAACCGGCTTTTCGAACGGTCGCTGAGGCGGGAACTGAATGTACCCTGATCCTACGATGTTTGGGTTCTGCGACAGCTTCGATTCAAGATGCGGCTCTTGCGCAAGCAGCTCAAACAGTTTACAGTGAACAGGGATCAGGATCGCCTTGCACTCACCTCTATGCGCATCGTTTGCGCATCGATCCGGTCTTGATCAGTATAGTATTGAGCCATGTTGCCCTGTGTCGGATCGGACCACTCAAACGTGAAATCAAGTGTTGGCGTTTCCGGACAAACACAACATCCAATCTTTACGACTGTGCGCGGACTGGAGGGCTTATTCTGGTTGTAGCCCTCGACAGATGCCCTGCCAAGGGCCTCTGTGAATCACTTCCTCTGCGCACTGCATGTGCTGAGCTCACTGCAAGCTTGGGTCGATATTGAGAGATCGTGGAAACCGTCGCGGGTACAGCTCCCCGTGGTAGATCGCTGGGCATCCGGCATTGGATTCTTGTGTCACTTTGCTGATCAGAATCTGCCAGCATCGGGCCACACTGCATCTGCCACCAGTCGTCAAAGTTTGGCAGTCAGGAGCTTATACGTGATCACCAGCAAAAGCATCTGAGGCACCCATCTGATAGGCGTACGCACTAAACTCGAAAGCTGGTGAAGCACACATGGTAGGGCTTGCACATGCCTGCAACCCACGCTTGTACTCCACTTCCCCTCCAACGTTCAATTGGCTGAAAGAGTCGAGATGATTTTGCAGAAAGGCCTGAAAGAAAGGTTTGGTGGTTTGGGGACTTCTGCAACTGTGCAACTAGAGTTCAGAAGGGCAGACCGCAAGCCAGTCAAGGCAGCAAGTATAAAAGGGAAGGGTTCTGAGACTGAGCAACTTCCACTGTACACCAATAAAGACAGCGTTGTAGGCGAAGTAAGCATGTGTGTTGTCATCATCATTTTTCTGCAGTCCTGCACAAGTGCTCCTGCCACTCAGCTGCGCAACTCTTGCAGATCAGGGTTGCTAACACTCCTGGCAAGAAGGTGGAGCATCAAGGCATTAGAGTCCAGCTGCTGGGGCAGATAGAGCTCAAGACAGAAAGGGGCAGTCCCAATGACTTCCTAGCTCTAGGTGGGCCTTGCATGCAATCTGACATGCAGCCTCAGCTTTGGAACTGTAACCATGGATGACGCCCTGATATTACACACGACAGACCACAGTTGCCAAGTGACCCAGGTCTGCCTTTAGCATGTTAACGTCGTACACAAGCACACAGTTCCATGAGGAATGAGCTATGCTCTGTATCTACCAACCATAGCAGGGTGGTATTTGCCACAGCATCTGCACAACTTCGACAGTGCGCCTGCTGATGCACAGATTGTGGTTGCAGTCAGGGATTTGGCGCCTCCAGGAGAGTTGACCTCTCTGCAGACATACAGCTTTGAGTTCAATGATGTTGAGATGCAATACGACTCATATAGAGGCCTGCAGGTCCGACTTCGGTGAGTGCTGAGAAATGGCGACATGGCGGACTCAACGTGTTTGTCATCCCTCTGGCGCATGCATGCAGGCATGCATGTATGTACTGTGCATCAGTGATGTTTGCAGAGCATGTCTGGGCTGATGTCTGCTACCTTGGTCTGCATCATCTCTGCAGATTTGGATCAGCGTGGTCCACCTGCATCCGTAACACAGCAATTGCTGTTACACTGGGATCGCTATGTTTCCACTGTTGGCTTTGACCTGCGAACGGCCCCTCAGCATTGCAGCACAAATTCCTTGTGTGCATACTTCTGTATATGTAGAACAGAAAAGAAAAGACGACGCTGTTAGGCGTTCAATACATAGAAGCTTGAGATGATCCCAAATTGGGCCCAAGCTTCCCTTGGTTCTGTGTATGTACTTAAGCGCATGATTGCATGCATGCCACCTGGCAGGGAGCTCATGCGCTATCTGCTTTGTCAGGTATCTGTTACGGGTGACTGTCTCAAGGTCATACGGTACCAGCATAGTGAAGGAGTTTCCCTTCTGGATACGCAACACAGAAGATGTGCCCCCACCCCCTCCCGGGCCACAACCCCCCATCAAGGTACAGTGGCAGTCTTCACAGCGTTTGTGCTCCCAGCGCAGGCAGCAATTAAGTGCATTTAAACCCAGCATTGAGTCACATCTCACAAAGAAACAGAAAGCGGACATTTGCGTGTGATGTGAATTTACCACAGCTGCAGGCGCTCTGACTCTGTAATGCTTGTCCTACTGTCACCCACTTCAGTGTGAAATGCTTTGCAATGCTGCATTATGCTAGGTCTTGACAAAGATGCAAATGTGCAAGCCCTCAAAATGTCCTAGCACAGCAGCTCGAGCTTGATTGCCTAAAGCTCCATGGAGGCAAAGCCATGCTCTTAGCATTTCCTGCTGCTTGAATTCAAAGTCTGTGTCAGCAGCCTTGAGCAAGCACGCTGTGCTGCTGATGTAGCATGTATGTGACACAACGCCACAGAGAAGTTATAGGCTGGTGACACTGACTGCTAGACACCAAACTGGCACTCATGATGCACAGTGCTCAACATCCATTTGCCCTCACAGACAGGCTGTTCATACTGACTGCCAGACATCAAGCTGGCACTCATGATGCACATTGCTCAACATCCCTTTGCCCTCACACTGGTGGCACACAGAGGTTGCCACGGCTGGTGGGCCTGCAAAAGGTGACAATCATACTCAGCTGTGCCCAGTTTAACAGGCACATGCTCAACATCCGTTTGCCCTCACAGATGGAGGTGGGCATTGAGGAATGCCTGCACATAGAGTTCGAGTACGACAAGAACAAGTACCACATGAAGGACACAGTTGTCGGCAAAATCTACTTCTTGTTGGTGCGGATCAAGCTGAAACACATGGAGATTGAGATCAGGCGGCGCGAGACCATTGGATCTGGATCACATGCACGGAATGAGAACGAGACCTTGGCCAAGTATGAGATCATGGATGGTGCTCCTGTCAGAGGGGAGTCCATACCAATCAGGTGATGGATGCTGCCCACAAGGGTAGAGCAGTGTTATGGCCTTCCTATTGTGCATGCAGATCACTGCATTGTCCCGCACCTACCTAGCTCATTGTGAGCTGGAAAGCGTACTTCTTCTTATCATCAGAGATATTATTATCGTTATCATCATTATTATCATTATCACTGCAGCTTCCAGTTAGGATTGCAGACACTTGCAAGCTGCTTGCAAATGACATGAGTTGAGTCGGTTCTTTCTGCCTTGTGCTTTGCTGCTTGACCAGCCGCACAGTGGAGGCGGGTATATCTTTCTCAAAGCTCTACAGCGTTGCTGGTGTGCAGTTCATGCAAGCAGCATGTGATGCACTGGTGCTGTACCAGTTCAACTCAGCTGGTCATGATGTTGCAGGCTATTCTTGTCCCCATATGACCTAGCGCCAACATACAAGAACGTGCACAACAAATTCAGTGTCAAGTACTACCTCAACTTGGTCCTAGTTGATGAAGAAGACAGACGGTACTTCAAGCAGCAGGAAATTACCATGTATAGAGCGTCAGATGCACAGAAATCAGCAGCCCCAAGTCCACAAAGCAGTACAGCAGCGCTACAGCCACAACCAGAATCACCCAGCAGCAGCTGATTGCTGAACTTGGTGGTCTATAAGCACTGCTGTAGCTGTGGCTGCAGTGCAGCCCTCTGACAAGTCTCAATTTGCTGTCCAGTGCAAAGCTCAATTTGCAAACGCTTTTGGCAACTTGAATCTTGTTGATCAATTGGGCGCATTGCTACAGACAGCTTGGAGTTTGCAAGTTAGCTCACATGCATGAGTGAGCGAGTTCGCCTTCCATTCATGTATCAGACAGGTATAGACAGAGCAATAGACACATGCAGGACTGGGTTTGACTTGACCGACCCATTCACACTGTGCAGAGATGCCAATGCAGGACCAGATCGTTAACAGCTGCAGAGCCGTTCTGCCACGGCACTGACTATGAGCACATATGTAAGTACGGAATGATGTACTCAATCAGGCAGTGACAACTGTCACAATTTGCATTGGGTCGCTGCACAACGAATCGGTGAAAAGCAGCAAAGATGCTGTATCAATGTACAGGTACATACGTAAGGACAGGTACATGTACAAGTACACTGGGACTCAAATACAGCGCAATCTGAGATAAATGTTCACTTATGGTAGGCTGCCACTAAGGTTTGAAGCCCTTCTTGTCTGCCAGGAAAGCAGCCCACAAGCCGTCTGCTTTGACTGCATGCTCATTCACCTTTGAGCTGACTACAGACCAGTCTTCACCAGCGACCTTCATGCAGCACTGCCGCCATGCTACCTGCACCAGGCATTTCCATTAACAAGCATTGAACCAAGCCAGTATGTAGTCAGTTCTGTGCAAAAATTTGCCAAGTAGGGGAGGCACTGCAGCAAACACATGCAGCTCAATGCCTTGCTGCACTTGCCCAGACGGTCTGGCTGAGCATCCACCACACCTGGTGGAATTGCAACCCTTGTAGCCGTGGTGCATAACTCGTTTCCATAGCAGCTCGAGTCGGTGACGTACATCCATGCATGCTGACACCCAATGGTATGCAAGCTCGCATGGTATGGTAATCAGCAACAAACACCCAAGAATGCTGGAGCCAAGCTACAAACGTGTGTCTTCAGGACTGGTCTGCATTCACTAACCTGTCCATCATACATCACATCGTGAGGCACTGGCAGACCAATGCGTATCCGCAATACTGCATGCCACCATTGCTTATATGAGGCTACATAGGCAGCCAGCAGGTCTGCAAGGGAGGAGTAGATAAGGGGCTTGTCCATCAATTCTGCCCTTCTACTGAGACCCAAGGCACCCCACCTGCCAGTCTCTGGGTGCCTTACTGCCAGAACAATGTGCCTGCGGAAGCACACATCCTTGTCAGACATGTTGCAGGTGCTTTGGCGCATGTGCATTGGTGCTGGACACCACTGCACAAGGGTTTGGATTTGTGGCATGATCTCTTGCATCTGTCAGCTAATTGCAGCAACAGCAGATAAAACTTGTTTTTGGTCCTAAAATTTATGACCGCCACAGTGGTCTGCAACACTCAATACTCCTGTTAAGTACTTGGTGTTGAGGAGCTGCTCTGAACAGTTGTCATCATGAAGACAACATCTTGCTGTTTGCAAGTAGGTGAGACCTGTAAACATGGCCTGCCACGCACGTCTTGAAGCCAACAGGGATTCTGTCCAAGTCTGTCCAGCCAGATGTGAGCAGCAGCCCAAGAAAAACGGCCTCCACACACTTGATAGGCAAGCCCTGCCGCACAATGTCTCTTGCTGTGCTTAGAATGCGACACAGAGGGCGCTGCTTGTTCTGATCGAAATATGTGGTGGCAGTATGGTTGTACTGGAAGCTTGTAATGTACTCCTGCAAGCAGCTGCAGATCATAGCACATGCAAGTGAGAAACCACTGGCTGCAGCATTACTATGCCATGTCTCACAAGAGCAACAGACTCATCTGCAGCACTATATGAGTTGCTCTGGCACCTTTTGCACATTGCCTGAAGTCAAGCATGAGCAAACTTACCTGCACATATTGCAGTCTCTGCTCAATAGGCAGGAGCTCAAAATCTGTACCAAGGCTTGGCCGAGAGGCCGATGCCAAGCCCAGCTGTCTCAGATCATGTTCAGAGGCAGTTTTGATGAATTCTGTCTGCAGATAATAGCACATATTTGGCATATTCAGGTTTGGGAAACAGACAGCACCATCTGCAGAACGGCCCAGCGAGAGTCACGTGCGCATAGGACAGACTCACCACGCCCTTGGCTTGCTCGACTGTCAGTGGCAGAGCCCATCTATTCCTCCAACCGCTCATCCTTCAGTGTGTAAGACTAAGCAAGCTAAGATCTTGACCGTGGCCGACGTAGGCCTGAAACATAGCTATCATGCAGGCGAACTCCCTTGAAATCTATACAAAAACAGCATGCAACATTGCAGCTACGCTGGGATATCGCGCTAAGAGGGGAGGCGCTAGTCAGTCGACTACAATACCCACAGTTGTCACCGGCTAAAAGTATTGTGGGCGCTTGTAACAATACGTGGAAATGATCACTCTAGATTGGTACCTCAGCGCTGAAGATCGCGACAGCTTGCAAGCATCTGATGCCCTTGTTGAACATCGAGCAGTGTGTTTGAAGCTTAAACGAGGAGATGAATCGGCGAATGCGTTGTGTAACGCAAGACCTCAACAATATTGTTCAAGGCGATCGAGCGCAATGTCCTGCCCGCAGAGCAACGTGCCGTCTAGCAACTTCTGAGCTCAATCACTGCCTTACCTTAATCACGTCACACTACTGTCAGCGCTTTGTTTCTTGTGTCTCAGCGAGCGTGATGCTGAGTCAACCTACCGTCTAAACTCACATGACAGGCATCCTAACGATAGCACCTGAGTCGGTTCAGATTTGCGGCTGGTCTCGTCATCGCGCTTACGCTTTGGGCAGTCGGTCAGCCGGTTGCGTGCCTACTAAATGCGACCATCGTCGTGTTCGACACATCTTTGTAAGAAGAAGGCACAGGCGACCTTCCTGCGATGCGCTGCGCGTCTCGGCAGTCAGTGTCACGGAGCGATATGAGCAAGCAGAAAAGACAGACCCGATCAGACCGCTGCGACATCCTTTCGCAGCTTGGCAACGTTGGTGGTACATAGGAGCCACACCTCAAGCTGAACTGCCGCAGTCTCAAAAGTTCAGCAAGATCTGTGCACGTCTATGGGGCATCATGAAGCACAGCAAAACGTCTTTGTCATTTGCTGTCACATTTATGGTGAGCTGCAGTCTGCACCGGCAAGTCCATGTGGCTCTGTCTTGCATAGCAACGTCACCTCTCAACAGTGGCACATATCTGGATCAAAAGCTTGTTTGCAACTCAGTGACTGTAATACACATCTTCTTTGAAACATACATGCGTGGTGTAACCCTCACATGCATAGTCTGAGGGCAAATACCTGCTGCACAGGTGCTTGCAGCAGCTTCAGAGCTAGCCATACCCCACTATGTCTCAGCATCCATCTTTGCCATCACCAAAGCCAATTCCAAAGCCCTGTTCAAGAGGAATGTGCAGCTGCTGGCAATCATGGCTTTCAGCTACTGCATCTTTGCAGGACTCAGAGGCTTTTGCTTCAGTCTGCTCAATACTGATCTCATTCAGAGGCTGAGGTGAGCTTTCTGCAGCAAGCTCTGCAAGTTCTCGTGAGCAGCACATCACCATATCGATTCGCTGATGATGATGTGGTTTGTCTATGTCACCCTTTTTGTCTGTTTTGTTTCCTGATGAAAGACTGCAATTCAGTCAAATGGGCTAGCTGGCCCCAACGACTGTAAACAAATGCCCCTAGAAGTCCCCATATCCAGCCCAAAAGCACGCTAGGCCTGACCCCTGCATGTCGCCCCTGCAGACAGTTACAGCAAATGACCTATGCATACAGCCACTGCATATGACGCATGCATACAACAACGCATATGACCCCTTCATACAGCCGAGGAACCAAGGTGTTACAGCGTAACTACTGGTGTTTGTAGCATTGTCAGACTCATGCTAGCATGAAGTAAAAATGGAATTAACCTACAGGTCATTGAGATGAGGAGCTTTCATGGGCTGCTGTGCCATTACATGTTGATGTGATCGTGTGATGTGATCATGTGTTGTAGGGGAGATCTGTTTGGGTCCTTGCTCAAACAAGAGGTTGCATTCTTTGACAAGGAGGAGGTTGGAGTGCTGACCTCGCGACTAGGATCAGACTGTCAGGCTGTTGTGCGCGCCCTTTCCACCAACATCAACGTAGCACTACGTAACGCACTGCAAGCCATAGGTCAGTCTCAACCCAGTCACAAGAAGAAGCAATGATGTGGTGTCTTCCTGTCAGGGCACTATGCCTGCATTTGCATTCATCATGTAACATTCACAGCAGCTGACATGCAAGCATTTGCAAGTGCATCTGTAACCTGATGCATTGAGCTGCATTCTGCTCAGCTTGTGATAGCACTGGGCATGAAAGCAGAGCAAGTATCAGTCAAAAGGCCTGCACCCAGCAGAGGCATTCATTGTCAATGACTGCTGTCATGCATACTGCGCTGGATGTTGAACAGTGCAAGGTGTGCTGCAGGAGGGGCAGCATACCTCTTCTACTTGTCCAGAAAGCTTGCTGCAGCTGTTGCTGGAGTGACAGCACTCTTGTGGATTGTGGCTCTATGCTATGGCAACTTCTCGCGCAAAGCCCAGAGGACATATCAAGATGCCCTGGCTGAGACCAATCAGGCATGCCTCTAGTCGCAACACCTGTTGCTGCCAATCTGGAATGTAGCTTTCCTGCTGAGCCACGCACATGGACCTGACAGTCTGTCTGAGAGGCAGTGCCATTTGACAGTGCCATCCGCTTGTGCATATATATCAAAAGACACAGAACTTTGACCAATTTTTCTCCTTCTATCTTTCTGTATATTTGCCATGGGAAAAGATATTCTTGTATGACCTGCCTGTCATCATTGAAGCGTTTGCAGTTGATATTGAAGTGATCTGTCCTTCATTGGCTTAAATTCTGACAGCATTGCAGAACCTGTATTGTTTGGAGCAGCACCCATACATAGTACTACTCTAGCCTCATATCTTTGCTCCGTAACATAAGATTGCATCTTTGCACGAGCTGATTGTGGAAGTGTGCGGGCGTGCAGGTAGCTGAAGAAGTGTTTCTGCTTTCAAGGACAGTACGCACATTTGGGACAGAGGACTCTGAGAAGAAGAGGTACCAGGGCAGGCTGGGCATCTTACGCCACATCAGCATCCGCCAGGCTGGCGCCTACCTGCTGTACCTCACTTCCAATTCCTTCCTCTTCAACCTCACCAAGGTGAACAAAGCACATCTCACAATGTCTACTACTGCTGTCTACCACTGTCTACCACTGTCTACCACTGTCTACCACTGTCTACTACTGTCTATCACTGTCTACTGCTGCTGTCTACCACTGTCTACCACTGTCTACCACTGTCTACTGCTACTGTCTACCACTGTCTACCACTGTCTACCACTGTCTACCACTGTCTACTACTGTCTATCACTGTCTACTGCTGCTGTCTACCACTGTCTACCACTGTCT
>JAABUP010000505.1_pt1 | contig 85874 bp, 92 predicted proteins | sample 5559201 | NCBI WGS metagenome assembly JAABUP01 (sample SAMN10711887, study PRJNA513373) | rock metagenome | isolation source: Antarctica rocks | place: Antarctica
ATGAGGTGGTTGATGAGGTGGTTGATTGGTTGATTGATGAGGTGGTTGATTGGTTGATTAATGAGGTGGTTGATTGGTTGATTGACGAGGTGGTTCATGAGGTGGTTTATGAGGTGGTTGATGGGGTGGTTCATAAGGTGGTTAATGAGGTGTTGATTAATAGGTTAATTTATGAGATAATTTATGAGATGAATTATAAGATTCAAAAATCTCGGTACGAGATGGCGACCTTCTAGTAATATATACTTATCGGAATTTTTAAATACGTCTTCGGTGTTACGGAATACGGAGTATAAAAAAGACGAAATTCTTCTAATTATTATAGGGCCTACTCCCGGGGCCCTAGATATACCCCGGGACTCGTATTTTACGATTTCTAACCTAAAATTATAATTTCACCTAGTTCGAGGGCCAAATCGGCAATATTTAACCCGGAAGGCCTATCCCCCGGGGGGACCCGATTTTTAGCTCAGACTCTCTAGGAGAACTTGCCGGCAAAAGTTCGGCAAACAGGGAGTCTAACTAGTGAGACAATCCGTTCTCTCCATCGGACCGTAAAATAGCACTCCTAACCTTTTCGTCGAAACCTCATTTTGTACGGCTTCTTTGTAAAGATCCTACCCATCATGATTGCTTCACGACAAATCTTCAATGCCTGCCAGAGGAGAGCCTTCTCCGCTTCGGCAAGGCAGGTAAGACATCCCAACAATCTTATTTCCAGCAATTGCCAAGTCCATCCTGACCACAGCTCGGATGAAGCTAATAGAACTTGGTAGGCATCGAAAGTGAGCGTATTAGGCGGTGCAGGAGGCATTGGCCAGCCGTTATCATTGCTGATGAAGCTGAATCCACGAGTCACCGAGCTTGCTTTGTATGATATCAAAGGCGGACCTGGTCAGTAATAGCAGTCTCACTATAGCCCTCCGTCGCTGACAATTAGGAAGGTGTCGCTGCCGACATCGGACACATCAACACCAAGAGCACCGTTACCGGCTATCAACCCGACGCCGATGGTCTCAAGCAGGCTCTTACCGGCTCAGAAATCGTCCTCATCCCGGCCGGCGTGCCTCGAAAACCAGGCATGACCCGTGACGGTAATATTGCCCTCCGATATCCTACATTCCTACAGACTTCCTCATAGCCAAAGGAGAATCACTAACACGATCTGCACGACAGACCTCTTCAATACCAATGCCTCTATAGTCCGTGACCTCGCCAAAGCCGTCGCCACCTCCGCCCCTGAAGCCAACGTCCTCGTAATTGCGAACCCCGTCAACTCTACTGTCCCAATCTGCGCCGAGATCTTCAAAGCCGCTGGCATCTACAACCCCAAGCGCCTCTTCGGTGTTACTACCCTTGACGTCGTGCGCGCTAGCCGCTTCATCTCGCAACACAAAGGCACGGATCCTGCGGATGAAAACATCACTGTAGTAGGAGGACACTCAGGTGCGACAATAGTACCGCTGCTAAGCCAAGCCGGTTATTCGTTGAGTGGAAAGGACCTCGATGATTTCGTCTACCGCGTGCAATTTGGCGGAGACGAAGTTGTTAAAGCCAAGGATGGTGCGGGGTCCGCTACACTTTCGATGGCAATGGCCGGTGCGCGCTTCGCGGAATCCCTTCTAAAAGCTGCGTCAGGCCAGAAGGGAGTGATTGAGCCTACTTTTGTTGACAGCCCACTGTATAAGGACCAGGGAATTGACTTCTTTGCAAGTAAGGTTGAATTAGGGCCAAACGGGGTGGAGAAGATTCACGAGGTGGGGAAGATCACGGCTGAGGAGCAGAAACTGTTGGATGTTGCGCTAGGGGATCTGAAAAAGAACATTAACAAGGGTGTGGAGTTCGTCAAATCGAACCCTTAGAGGTCATTATTGCGAGAGAGGATGGGTTGCATGGTAGGGTAGGGATGCCAAGAGATTTTGTGGATAGTCCCTGTAATATTCTCGGATTTGCCTAGGAGTAAGCATAGGTCACAAGGTACTTCTCTTTTTTTCCGGCAAAACAGTCAAGTAAGCACTCGTATGCGCAGAATTCGTTGGTCGTGTATTGTCTTACTCGGGATTCGGGACCCGCGTCAGCTGATTCTCTTTCATTCACTTGCCTTGCTTACACTCTTTCCGTCTCTCGATTCCCCACCTCCCCGCTGCTATCAATTTCTCATTTCTGCACCTTTCGACAGACCCGTCTTCCATCTACCAATTCCTTCCTTCTTTTCATACCTCATTTCTCCAACAATCAACCCATCTCTCTATCAACCTCTCAACACTGCCATCAAGCCATCACTACAGCTCTTTTTGAAGTAGTACTACCTCAATCGTCAATATGCAGATCTTTTCCCTTGTCCTGATCACGTCTGCCACCCTAATTTCCAGTAATCCACTCTCTCAATACAAGCCAGATACGAAAACGCTCCAAACTTGTCTCGCTTCCAAGGGTGTTCCTGCCTCTTTCCCATCTTCTCCTGACTTCTCACAGCTCGCTGAGCCGTACAATCTCCGTCTCGTGTACACCCCAGCAGCGATTGTTCTACCGACCACAAACCAGCAGGTCGCAGATGCTGTTTTATGTGCGGGGGAGAACAACGTCAAAGTCCAGGCTAAGAGCGGTGGCCGTAAGTATTTTGATTATCGACTTGAGAATTTTCACCCCGCTACGTCCTTACCTGCAGATTCTAGGCCCTTAAATCTCAATCTCCGATGGTGTTGCTGACTCAAAACTTGTGCAGACTCCTATGCGAGCTTCAGCAGTGGAGGCCAGGAAGGCAGCATGGTGATCGACCTCGAGAATTTTCAGGACATCAAAGTCGATTCGAATGGTATGGCGAACATTGGCGCTGGTGTGAGACTCGGGGATATGGCTTTAAGCCTCTATAACCAATCCGGGCGCGCTTTACCTCATGGCACCTGCCCCGGTATAGGTCTTGGTGGTCATGCTTCCCGTAAGTACTAGGTTCCATTCTGTCTCAGTTCTCTGGCGTGTCTTTCATTTGGGGAACCAACCCGGACTCTACCAGCTCCCGCAGGCCGTGGCGGCCACGAAGTCGCCGAGTCTGTGGGTGACTCCCTTCAAAACCAGTGCATGCTTTGGGGAGGCTTCGGAGATTTTATGAATCTACTTGATGCCATTCTGAATTCGATGATGTTGACTTCGACATCTTGCAGATGGAGGTTATGGCTACGCTTCCAGACAGTGGGGCCTCACCCTCGACACAGTTACTCGCTGCGATGTCATTCTCGCCAATGGCAGCCATGTCTACACCTCACCCTCACCAGACGACTACCCAGACATCCACTATGCTCTTCTCGGCGCTGCTGAGTCCTTTGGTATCATCACGTCTTTCGAGATGCAAACACAGCCTGCCCCCTCATCAGTCGTCAACTGGGCATTCACTATCCCGGGCATGTATGTGTCTGCCAGCACTACCGCGGCTGTCTTCCAGCACATTCAAACGTTCGCTCTCAACACCTCAGTCATTGATGGAAAGCTCGCCTTCGGAGTCCATTTAGACGGCTCCTCCTTCGGCATCTCAGGTACCTATCTCGGTGATGAAGCAGTTTTCAACGAGACGATCGCCCCAGCACTCCTCAGTGGCCTACCTACTCCGGCTTCAACCTCAATCCAATCCCTCGACTGGATCTCCTCCTTGACTCTGCTCGCAGCACCACAGCCATTGGAACAACCAACGACGACCTACAACCTGCATGACGATTTCTTCGCCAAGAGCGTTGTTGTACCCTCCTCTTCACCGCTTACCACTGAAGCCTTAGAGAGTTATTTCGGCTACATTATCGAGAATGGCGTCAATGCTCCTGACCCTTGGTTCACCATCATCAACCTCTACGGAGGTCCAGGCAGTGCCATCAACGCCATTCCTTCAACAGCTTCAGCATACAGCGACCGTAACGCTCTCTGGGTGCTACAGCATTACGGCTTCACTGCCAACACCATCTCCCCCTACCCCGCAGCTAGCCTCGATTTCGTTGACGGACTGAACACAGCATTGACGAGCGCGATGCCTGATACGCAATTTGGAGCGTACCTCAATTATGTCGATCCAAGCTTGTCAGCGGCCGAAGCGCACGAGCTTTATTACGGTGAGGAGACTTATGAGAAGTTGGTGGGGATTAAGAATCTCGTGGATCCGCAGCATACGTTTTGGAATCCACAATCCATTGGCAACTAGAGAGGTGCGGAAGGAAATTCGTGAGTGGTATTTGAGCAGGCATTGACTCAATCATGCCTGAAGATGAAATGTATCCTTCTAGAATAGGTTCTAAGGATAAACGGCTGGTGGTCTAAAGGATAGATACATAGATAGATAAAAGCAATGAGTTTTGACAAATCCCACTGGCTTGTATAGAGGGTAATAACGAAATCTGCGTCCTGTGGCCTTGGACTTTTTGAGCCTGCTATCACTTTTCTGCTTGCGTCCAAATTGGGCTAGAGCTGCCGTGCCAAAGCGAAACTCAATTACTCGAATGTGAAGACAGATCTCCCTCGAGCTCTTGTTTACATAGAACTCATCTCCACTTCATGATTCGCGAACTATGACCTATCGGAGGGGCGAGCAACCTCAGAAAGCGCATGGGCTCTTCTTATATGAGAGAGTACTTAGCATACATGCAGGCCGACGGTGCAAAGAAATCTGCTGCGCGACGCCTTCGTCATGTGATCAAGACATGTTCGGCTTTCGATGACAGTGCGTTACCTTCGGTCTATACCTCTCCTTGACAAGTTCCCCCGTTCTTGTGCTCTGAAAGATAGCAGTTCACAAGAGAAGACCGTACATGATGTATTTCTGTGCTCTAGGCGCCTGATGCGCCCTAGTGCAGTCTACTAGTCTCTTCTAACATGACATGCGCCATCCGACGTTTCGCAAATCTTCTGCGAGCAGCTGATCCTTGTGGGGAGAGCAAATCCAAATGCACTCTCGGTTGATGAGGTATATGTGCTCCATGTTCTCCAACTTTAATCAGGGGCCTGCTTCTTTTCTGCATCTCCATGTGTCCGATAAGAATTGTTCACTTTCTTTCAGCGTTTCGAACTCTAAACCGAGTCCTCCGAAATCTGTGATGGAATTTGTATAAAATTCTCAAGCCTGATCGAAATGAAAGTTGCCATCGTTATCGCTTTATCAGCTATTTCACCGAAACCATATGTCTTAGCATTACAGGGATCCTCTAGTATTAATCTCTTCTTCCTACTTGTTCATGAATGCTTACAATCCTTAGACATCGTTCAAAGAGCCGTACTTACGCCTCAAAATGATACGGGCTATGTGGACCTAAACGACCACACAGAGCTTGGAGATATTACCATTCCTGGCGAGAGGCCTGCGATCGAACACTGCGACCTACCAGGCCAGATTGAAAGCGTCGAGCGTGCCTTTTTCGTGGCACAAGCCGCTGCAGTCTTGGCAAAGTATGACGCTTCTCGTGGCATGCAAAGTCCATTTGGGTTCAAAGCCTTGTTCAAATCACAGTCAGCAATCCATCCAGTTACAGGCAAATTAGACAACATCTATCAGTATTCGAGTATGAAAGGACTGAGACCCAACAGAAAAGGGCCTACATCACCTCGTTTTGTTTGCGTCACGCAAGATACAGCAGCGTATTACCAGGATTTGCATCTCAGATTTGACTTGTGGCAAAGATGCTTGCGACTGCAACCTGGACCTAGACCTTCTCAAGCGTTCTATGCAGATGGTACCGCCTACATCTTCATCTGCCCTAGCTTTTTCGACCAAGCTGTCATGCCTCCAGTATCTCGTGGCTCCAGTGCTTGCCCAACAGTAGTAGACAACAGGTTCGTGATCAATGAAGATGCGAATGTCTTCTACAAGGACTATCAGATCTATACGCTCTTGTACGAGATGCTTCGCTTTTATTTGGGCCGGGATGGCCTTGGTCCAAACAGTCACCCAAAAGAGGTATTCGATTGGAATCTTTCTATTCGCTATTCCACTCCAGCCTCAATCCTCAATTCACCGAGCATCCTTTTTTACATTGCCAGTAGGTCATAACACCAAGAACTAGGTGGAACATTTCGCGCTGCTGATTCTCGCTTCTTTCAGTGGTACAGCAACGATGTAATGCCGCACCAGATCCTGACTTGCCACCGTTTGGACCATATCAAGAGAACAGCCTTGCTTCCTCCGCTATACCACAGCAGACAGCTGCTGGAGCTCCAATATCCCTCCCTTCCACTGCCGCGTCTGATGCTGCCACTTCTTAGATAGCGACATCGGCTACCAGGCGCATTAGTATAGAGCCCAAACCTTGACCAATTCAAACTTTTTGGGTGCCAATCATTCCATACAGGTAGGTGTTCAAGACGTAGTGACAGACCATGAGATATAGATCCCCCAATGTCCAAAATTTATTCATCCGATTTTCACAATTTCACGAGACTACTCTACTATTTCCCCACTGATGACGTCATCTGGCCTGTTTTCTTATTAACCAACGGTGTGGAGGTGTGAGGCATATGATCAGTACCAACAGACTTGGGTTTTGCCAGCTTTTGGGATTGAGGAATTGCAGGAACTAAGAGGCACATCGGCTCCAGCCATACTTCATTCCACGTGCTCGCACTGGTATTATTGCTAGTTCGTACCAATAATCGGTATGACACAGGAAGAACTACCAGTATGCACAGCTTGCGGATCTCAGACCAACACCGAATTGGGCAAAATACCATCAAATTGTAGGATATGCGATGTAAGATGTCTTCAGCATCGATGAGCCATAGTCACATTCATCAAAATACTGATTCTCAGAATCTCAGGACCCACGTCAATTCGTCCCACCATCGGGCCAATCGTGGACTACGTTGAGCAAGATAAGAAAGGGCCATCACAATGTATGGCATCAAGACCCAGTAGACTCTCGAGTCATGTCTTTCTCCACGGAACCCAAATTTGCAATCGGCCAGCGAGCATTCCTTCTCCAGACACCTTCCGGCAACATTCTCTGGGACATGATTGCCAACTTAGATGAGCCCACAGTCCAGAAGATTACCGCTCAGGGCGGTCTGAAAGCCATCGTGATATCTCATCCGCACTATTGTACAACCTATGCAGAGTACATGAAGACATTTAAGTGTCCCATTTACGTAGGGGCTGACGATCAGGAGTGGTTATGCCAGAAACCCCCTTCGCCAAATACATTTCAGTTGATCGATGGTCCCTCTGGGACTCACCAAGAGATTTCTCCTGGCATTACTGCAATCAAGGCTGGTGGACACTTCCCGGGAAGTTTGGTCTTGCATTGGGAGAAGAAACTGTTCATCGCTGACACCATTGTGACTGTTCCGGTAAGTACTGATGCTCCTCCGCCCTTTCTCGCCACTATTACAGCCAGTTGGCCTACATATCCCCTGACTGAGCCAATGGATAAGTCTGCATATACCCCACATCCTCGGCCGCCAGGTCAGACGAGCTATGTTTTTGAATGGTCAATACCGAATATGATTCCTCTCCCTCCGGACGAGATATACAGGATTTGGCAGGCCATTAGGTCGTTCGATTTTGATACCACTCATGGCGCTTTTGAGGGAATGGATGTAAGAGTTGAGAATTTGAAGAAGAGGATGCTCGAGAGTATGAAAATACAGGTTAGGGGTGAAGGGTGGGAGAGACATGAGATTCTGGAACAGACGGTACATTAAGCAATTGCGACAATTTTGGATGAGAACCAGCAAGCGGGATTTGACAGCAGAGATAAATGCGGAGAGGTCGAGACAACTTCGTCAAATGATCCAGAGGTATCCAAATTGTAAATGACTTTTTGCTCGTAGGACGTATAACAATACAGATAATGCATTCAAAGTTGTCTCATATCCCATAATCAATGATTTACAGTTGCTCATTGACGAATAAGCCCGCCATCCCTTGACCTGTACCTATGCACATGCTGGTAAGAAGAACTTTCTTCTTCTGCCTCCGGCACTCGCTCAGACCTGTACAGATCTGCCGTGCGCCAGTAGCTCCAAGGGGATGACCCAGAGCAATCGCACCTCCACGGATGTTCATCTTCGCTGGGTCAATGCCAAGCACGTTGGTACAATAGACAGCCATTGAAGCGAAGGCCTCATTCACTTCAATGACATCGATATCATTCTGGAGATTAAGATTGAATTTGCCAAGGAGTTTTGGAATTGCGAGCGAAGGGCCAATACCCATTATTCTCGGGGCGACACCTGCAACTGTGGCGCCACAAAATTTAGCCACGATGGGTTGATTCATCTCGATCGCCTTTGAGCGCTTCATCAGGAGTACAGCGGCAGCTATGTGAATTGTCAGCCAAGTCTTCCAACTCGATTACCACAGACTGCTTGCCTCCATCGGTAACTTGACTCGAATTGCCCCCAGTGCTCTTGTCACCATGAGCAGGAAATGCAGGGCGTATCTTGCTTAATGATTCGAATGTGGTACCATGTCTCGGTCCCTCGTCATTCACTAAAGTCACCTCCTTCTCCTCACCCGACTTCGGGTCCTTGATCTTTGTCTTGAAAGGTACAATTTCGTCGTCGAACCAACCAGCCTTCTGTGCCCTCTCGGCTCGTTGGTAAGACTCTGCAGCAAACTTGTCTTGTGCCTCTCTTGAGATCTCAAAGTCCCTACCGACATTCTCGGAGGTTTGACCCATAGGTTGCGTGCAGTCTTTTGCGTTCTGATCCTGTAATATCAACTCGTGGAAGGGTTTCTCAAGGCGATCGCCTCCAGCGGACATGGATTCGGCACCAATAGCTACACCACATTCGATACTCCCCGCACTGATTTGATTCGCAATATCTTGTACCGCTTTGAGACCAGAGGAACAAAAACGGTTGACCGTGGAAGCGGCAGCAGTGGTGGGATAGCCTGCGGCGAGTGAGGCGGCACGAGCGATGTATGCTGCCTTGCCATCACTGACCTGTCGGCGAGTCAATTATGCCCGGAAGGACACAGGTTCTTGAGTCTTACATTGCCCAAGCAGACGTCTTCTACTATTTGTGGATCGATGTTTGATTTCTCGATAACTTGTTTCAACAGAGTGTAGACAATGAAGTCAAGAGGTGTGTCCTTCATTCCTCCTTTGAAGGCTTTCGTGAGAGGGGTCCGTATGGCAAGAGTAATGACCACATCGTCAGGGTTCTTCTGAGTTCTGCAGGCCAAGACCGTCAGTGATCGCTCTGAATGGGAGGCGGGGCATCGGCGAACATTGCTGATAGTCCACTCTTGCTTGGGGTGAGATGGCTCAAGATTGAGTTGAGTCGCTCGGTTGCCATGGTTTGCTATGGAGATGGTAAGTTGAAAGGAATGTGCCCAGGGAGCTCACAAGGGCATGGAAGCTGTAAACAGACAGAGCAGTGTGGAGAAGTCGATGACAAAAGTACCAACGGCCGTCATGAGCCGAGGTTCATTCTTCTCCGCAATCCCGCTTTCAGACTAACCTAATCTAGTATGCCTAGCCATAAAATTCCCAAGCTTGAGATCCGTAAGCCTTGAAACCCTCGAATCTCTTCTCATGGCTTCAAGAGACCCGGCGTTTAGAAGTCAGAGGCTACGACAACCTCATTCTTGATTCGACTCGTACGACTGAAATTGCTTGACAGCATCGCTAGTCCAATAAGCTGAATTCCCCACAACTGTGGTCTGTCTAGAGCCGAGATGAGAGAACTTCTGACATGATGTACGCGCCCTTCTTTCAGTAGTAGTTCGAAGTGGACACCAAGGTTGGTAGGTGATAGGCTAGTGTCCCCTCAACTACCATGGTTCGTTGTTCTTCGAGATTATTTATGTTAAAAGAGGTAGACCCGGGTCGAGAGCGGCGAAGCTGAATGCAAAAGCTCGCATGTTGTCCGTGTTCTCTATCTGATGACTTACCTTTATTCTACGAGGATTCCTCGATCCCTTCCCGATGTCTTTTGAGACCTGAGACTCCGCAAAAACTCTCTATATGTATTAGCATCTCAATTAGTGGGCGTCCAAAGTTTGAAGAAGGATAAAGCAGGACTTGATCTATTACTTCACTCTGCTTCGGTAGGCATCCTTCAAGAAATCGATCATCACACGTGCAACCTACTAACATTCGACTGTCAAGGGATGATTAGATTAGGATAGATCGGATTTCTTCGTAGGATATACCACGATCAAGGTCAAGATGGATTGTGCCAAATGAATCATTCAACCATCGTACAAGCTGTTGTCTCGTCATCTGACACACCTCTATACACAGTAGCACTTACCGCTCATGCAATAACACCCTAACATACATACTCCTTAGCTCAATGTTATAAACTTCCTTACTCCTTGAATGTTGTTTAGGACTAGTCATCACCTCATACAGGCATCAAGCTACAATAGGACTCGCAATAAAATTTAAAACTGGACCAAGTTAGCCAAGCAAAGTCATTAAATGCAGCCAAATGAACTCACAGCTCGAGCATAGCTGCAAACCCCAACCCAACCACTTCAAACATCCTGGAGACAGTACAAGGCTCGAGTATCACTGCAGTACAGCTGGTCATCGCGATCCCCGAACTTCTCGAACAAATATTTTCTATGCTGTCTCAAAAGGATTTACTACCCATTCAGCGAGTGAACACACACTGGCGAGACCTCATTGGCTCATCTCCCCTTCTCCAGCGTAAGCTCTTCTTTAAAGTCGATGTCTTACCCCTCGACATATCCAATCCTGCTGAGGTTCCGGCAATGGAATGGAATGCCCTTCTAGAGGAATTCATTTCACCCTCGATCCACGGGCGTGTGGCAATAACTCTCACCAAACTTCAGAACTGGGACTACCCGGCAGCGTCGTGGAGGAAAATGCATCTATCCAATCCATCGTCGAGCGTGCTCAGGCTATTTCGGCGGCAGCCCTCTCCGTTACCTCCGTGCCCTTGGACATGGTACGGTATGCTCTATGACACGGCAGGAACACAGCTTGGTCTTTTGACGTCAATGCGATGGCACTCCTTTAGCACCCAGACAAGAAATTCCTACCGGCGTGGTCATGACTTAGTTGAGAAGATTAAGTTTCCAATAGTAGCAGAAATCCTCGTGAGTGGTCCAAATATCTAGCATCTCGAAGGCTTATTCAATGGATTCTAGGATAACGGCAATATCAAGGTCATTAGCCAGGGAGTCATTGGGAGAGATACACTTGGGCACATCGATGCGGTGAAAATTCCTCTTTATTTTGAAGAGCTGCACAACATTTTCTTCGGAAAGCTGCATAGATAGTCAGTCTGTTAGGAATGAAGCCAAACAAATCAAAAGGGTCTATTCAGCTTTATGTTTGGACTTTAGTTTCCAACATGTTCCAGGTTCGAGTTCGATTCGGTGAGAGACGCTTTATTCGCATCAATCGATCCGACACCTGTCTTCTAGATCTATGGCGCTTAGCGGGGATTCTGCTTAGACTTTGTTGATTATTTTGCTTTGAAAAATTTGTGTGAAACTCAGTTCAACACTCCAGATACACTATTAATCAGATGAGCATTCTCCGATAGTTAGCTCATCGACTTCTCCATCGATTTTTACTAAGTCAGCCGCCTTATTTTCTCAACCTCAAGAACAATACTGATCAATAGTCAACAGTGGATTCCTTGCGATCTTCGCCAACACCATGTCTGCATCCAGCCGCGTCTTTGGCATACCAGAGCTGTTAGACAACATCCTCCAACACCCGCAAGCGCAAGACCTACTGTCACACCAGCAAGTGAACAAGCTCTGGCATGACATCATCAGATCCTCTTATTCCATGCAACGCAAGCTCTACTATAACATCGAGCTCTTCAGAGAAGGCGACAGCCTTTGGTCCGTGGAGTACAATCCATTCATGTACCGCTTTTTCCGAGAAGACTCTGACTCCATTAATCACTGCTGTCGGACGATTGATCCCGAGGCTTTTCGTATATTTGATTACCCAACCGCATCGTGGAAGAACATGCATGTCACAGTCCCATCAAAGACTAGCTTGGTACTTTGGGAGGAGAATGGCAAGCAATGGGAAATTACATCGGCCACCGGTGTTACATTCGGCGAGCTGGCAAATGTTCAGCAAAAGAACGATGAAGTGCGCGCTGCTCTGCTGCGTAAAGGCAATTCTGTCAGGACTTGTTTCTGGAGGCGCCTTGGTGTAAGATCCTTAATTGTCTGTTGGCTCTCATGCTGACTCATACAAGATCTAGGCAGTGTAAGGTTTGCTGGGGAGTCGCGCACTAAACTGAACATCAGGATTCGGAAATCACCAGACCTGATCCGAGAGCTTTAAGACAAGACCCTTGTGTTACATTGATCCTAGTCGAGGCTTGGGGTGATGATTCTTTGAGTTGGATTGAAGCGGTTTATGCAGATGCTAGACAAATTGGAAAAGTATAAACAGTCGATTAGCACTGAACGAACCAATCTTATCTCCTTGCACTATGAATCTGTGAAAATACGAGCCCAACTCAAGCTTGACTAAGAGATGTGACCCATCTTCTCCAACTCTCGGTCGCTACTCCCGTTCTCTTGAGACGCCGATGTCCTCATATTGTAGTCCACCCCGCACAAATAGGGGTCTTATGCTAACGTCACTTTTCAACCCTCACCTCCGTCTCTCAGGATCTACCAGAATAGTCATTTGTATTTTCTTCAGACCACGCGTGACTTGATGTGCATCCTCTCATCAAGGAAAGTCGAGCCAGTTCTGCCAGACTCCAAAATACTTCAGACCTTGTGAAATTATCTCCTATGTCACACTTTCACGTAACTTAACATTATTAGGCTACTGAGACGCCGCGTAAGAGATTATCGGTCTGATTCTGAGGCTCGACATCTTCCTCTCCTGAGTACTTCACCTGACTCAAATCATCCAACCGCGGCCGAGTCTGCGTCAAAACCTTAAGGACAACGTTTCTGACACCTGATTCTTCAGTATCCAACTGATCCGTGAGCTGAAATACTAGCCCCTAACCAAAGTACTCAAGCTGATGTCTAATAGACAGGTCGCGCCATGTCAGCATCAATTCGCGTCTTCGGTGTGCCGGAGCTCCTCGAAATGATCCTCGACCATATGGCAATGGAGGATGTGCTTCTCCAGCAACGAGTGAGCGTAGGATGGCATGAAATCTTCCGGGGCTCTAGTCATCTACAGGAAAAGTTCTTCTTCAAGGCTAGAGAACTTTCGTTTGAGGATCGCCAGACTCTTCGGATTGAATGGAATCCTCTACTCGCTCAAATGTTCACCTCTAGACGACCCTGGCTCAGTAGCCATCGCGGTGTGATTCAAGACTCGGTCCTCAGATCCCAAATTGAAAAGCTTCTCAATGCGCACCAAGCGGAAGCATCTTGGAGAAGGATTTGCATGACCAGCTGCCATGCCTCGATTCTGTGCAAGTTCACGACAGACCTAGGAATTATCAAGATCAGAATTTGGAAGGCCAGCGAAGCTACAATGGGAGCATTCTTTGATTTCCTGTGGAGACAGTGGTCTGGGAGGGTGCAGACAGGACGTTACATCATAGAGCTGTGGTACGAACGGGCAGCTGGTCTTTATGGTGGTCGAGAAAAGATCGTACTATCGAATTGAGAAGGACTAGGTGAGGAAAACGGCATACTGGAAGTAGCGACTTTGAGGAAACTTCAATGGTCGCCGAATTCAGATCAATCTATCTTGCAGATGAGGCATGAGATAGTTTATATCCTCCCAGGAGCCCTGATCGAATTCGAGCATGAACAAGACCTTCTCTGTACTCTCGACTTCAACCACGTCAGCTTTGATATGATTACTAGTGCTGATCTGCGTTCCAAACTCGGTTGGCCAATCTGTCACATCCCATTCAAAGCCATGAGTCGTAATAATCGAAGGCCTACCAATCGGTACTATACCAACATTTTCCGTGAACCCTTGCCGTCTCACAGGGGCATGAATCCGGTTCAACCCTTTTTCAAGCAGAAAGATCAGGCTCTCTGCTGTGACGAGAAAGGTGTCTCCGGTCCAAGAGAGCTGCCGGTGACCTGCCAGGTCATATAGATGATGGAGCTGAGAGAATGCCTGATCAGCCCTTCCACCCAGACCGCCGAAGATGGCCACGTCAACTCTCTCGTCCTTCGGATCCTCAAATTCGTGCGAATGTCCATCCTTTGCGGTCAAGAATTTGTGGCTCGTGCGGATGCACTTCAAGCACTTCATCAAATCAGTGGAGTATTGGTCGGTGTCCTGAATAATCACAACGCCCTTTTTCTCGTAATGCTGCAAGACTTCAGGGTGGATAGAATCGAAATCCCCACAGATCATGCTCAGCCCCTTCGTTCTGTTAACAAGGAGGAAATTGCAATACCGCGAGCAAAGACAAACACATCTCATCTCCTCATGACCGTTCAAATCCAGATCCTTCAGTCGATTTGCTCCACCATCTGCACACACTACAATCAGGGCTATCTTCTCGCATTAGTGCAATGCAAGATCGACGAAGTCTTCCTTGCCTCAATCACCTTTTTCACACAACTTTAGAAGGAGCTCCTTGTTTTCCAAGGGTTGGTTCGATATGATCACTATGAAAGGAGTTGGTTGATCCAAGCCATCATCTCCAATCGTGAACCTTGCAGGATGCCATTCCTTGACAGACTTATTGGAGGACATCGATGTCCGCTCAAGACAATCGATAGTGATAAGCCCTATTGTGATTCAATCCCCATCATGTATCACTTGTAGGCATGTAAACCTTGAAAAGCATTCGAAAGGATCTGCAACGTCATGAAGCGCTCTCAAATTTCCGCTGACAAATTTTTCTCCTCGAAGCTCCCAGCTCTCCATCCTGCACTACAATTCTCAATTCGTACAATTCCTATCTTGTGCACTATTGACTCATACAGTCTTTACAATGATACGTCAAGCCCCTCGCCTCCTTCTGCGTTCCTCCCTCCCCCTCCGTACATCTCCGACCCGCCGCCTCCTCTCCACAGCGCCACCAGCTCAAAAGTCACGGAGTTGGAAAAGCAGCGCAGCACGATGGGGTCTAGCAATAGGAGCAATATACTACTACAACACCAGCAACCTTTTTGCCGAAGAGCCACCATGTTCGACACCCATCTTGCTAAACTAATGATTCCGAGAAAGCTAATGGCCTCCCCAGTCTCAATACCACCTCCCCAATCCCCTACCGAAGAAACCTCCCTCCAGACCCTCGAATCCATCTCCCCGAAACGCAACGCATCTCCCTCCCCGCCATCCCAATCTCCCTCGACAACAGACTCCCTCCCTCCCGCAAACCAAGGCCTGGAAGCCACAGAAGACGAAGCCCACCAAGAAGGCGCCTTCAACGAAGAAACCGGCGAGATAAACTGGGACTGTTCTTGTCTAGGCGGCATGGCGCACGGCCCATGCGGGGAGCAATTCCGCGCTGCGTTCAGTTGCTTTGTGTATAGTAAGGATGAGCCGAAAGGGATGGATTGCATTCCGAATTTCAAGTATGTGGAATGTTCCATGAGATAGGTTTTGAGGAGAGGTGGGCTAATGCACGGGATAGGACGATGCAGGACTGTTTCCGCGAATATCCTGATGTTTATGGTGCCGAATTGGAGGATGAGGAGGGGGAGGAGGGGGCGCCTGCTACGCCAGAAGGCGGAGAGATACCGGCGGCTGCGATGACGGCAACGACCGAGTCGAACCCAGCGACGGTTTCGCCAACGCCTTCGCACTCACTCGTTCCGTCGACGGGGGGAGATGATACCAGCCGAGCGCAGGCTGCCAAGCAGCAGACGGAGAATAGGAACACAAGAGCCATGAGTGAGGGCGACGAGCTGGTGCCGAAAGCGGCTCATGATGCAACGAGTGCTAATGCTGGAAAATGAGCTTCGGTAGATGGATTTCGCCGGAGGCAATGTATAATACTGTCAGACTATGCATCGAGCGGCATTTACAATGGGGGTATGTGCATTGGTATAGAGGCTTTTACAACGCCAGCGACAAGGATGTGTTTATCATTGCTCCAAGGCTATTGGATGAAGCTGTGTAAGGTAAGGGCAGACAGGGCCATCTCTTCTCCGGATGAATCGAAGATTTTGAGCAGCTTGATATCTGCAAAGTGGAAATCACATAGCATCGGGTGGCTATTTTGTTGATTGCCTCGGATATCAATTGACAGCACTGCCTAAGTAGGAATACAGGTATCATTGCAACGCATTATCCGCCAGACGGTCCAAGTCCTCCCAATAAGAGTAGTAGAGAATACCAGAGGAAAAATGAAAATGAGTCGAGTCGAATGTAATTACTGTGGAATGCAAGCAGCCTCCTCCTTCAGTTCGCTGCTACACCGTATTCGCCTACTTCTTGGGGTACTTGTTCTTGAACAAGTATCTGCAGATTCTGTCAGTGTCTTATTTGCCCACAGCCAGAAGGAATCGAGGAAAGGAGAGGCCAAGAAAGGACTCACTGGCTCAAGTAGTAATCCCCAACAGCCACAGCACCAACAGCTCCTGCCCATATTCCCGCAAACTTCCAGGTCAGCTCTCCAGCCACATGCTTAGTATACGCCCCATAACCCAGCGCCGCACTCGCAGCAACGATCAGAACACCATTCGCAATGACGACTGGGTTGTCCCTGTTATCACTGATATCTTGACTCGCACTCTTGAACTCGCTCTTCGCCTCCTTAGCACCCTTGCTAGCACTCTTCTTCGCGTTATCGTAATTCGCTGATGCACCGTCTGCAAATTCCGATCCCTTCTCTTTCGAGTACTGAGCGGCTTCGCTGGCCTTCTCTTTGGCTTCTTGGGCGTAGGTTGCAGATTTCTCTTTGGTTTTCTCGGAGGCGTCGATGGCTTTTTCTTTGGCTTCGGAGGCTTCGGATTTAAGGTGTTGCGAGTCGACTTCAACTAGAGATGAGGATGAGTCTTCGATGGAAGGGGGAGCGGGGGCTCGGCTACCGTTTGAGGGCATGTCAGTATTTGGCATTCTGGATGGTATGGTGTCAGTGGTTGTGTAGTGCAGTGGGAGATGATGATCCAGGCAGGGGTGGTGATTCTGCTCTTGGTGCTAATAGGTCTCACGTGTTCAAAGGGTCATTGGGGTTGCATGATGTGGGTAAACATAATCGCTCAGGGCTTTGAATGCAAAAATACCACTCACGCCTAGATTTCTATCAGTAAACTGAGACTCTCAAGTAAAAGTCCTCCAACTTACGTCTTCTGGGGATTGCTTTGGCCCCTTCGAAGCTGCCTGAGCGTAAGACATCTCGGGTGTCTATCGGGCAGTGATAGAATGGGTGGAATGGGACTCCTTGCTATCAACAATGCTCGTCAGCATGCAGTAAGCGATGAGTACTGTTTAGAGCAGGTTATGTACCTTGAGATGGGGACAGGGGCTATAGCAATTGAGTGGCTTGTATCAAGACACACGAAGAAGACGTGGAGATAAGGTTGAGTGTTTTGCGTCGAGTGAGTTCCAGCTCCCCTTGGCCTCAACCGCGCAAGGCGCTAGCGCAACGTATAACCAAGTTCTAGTGATCTACGTCACACGAGCAATTTTCGTGCTAAACTTTTGATGCCGGTTTCAGCCGAAGACGAAGATGTGTTAATGAGCTTCTAGACTCCACGATTTTGTATCTCCTTCACGATTCTTTGCTGAATCTCCATGTCTTTGGGACCCTGTTCACCTGATTGTTACAGAGTTGGACTACCAATAACCCCGACGCCGCGCTCGAATGCCATATGATATTCCAGACACCAACGTAATTCAAAACTCGTGTGAGACACCCACAGACTTCGTGAATCCGAGGGCCTACCGGAGATAATGTATCACTAGCCAGCAAAACAAGACGAAGATTATCACCCCTGCCCAGAAGATCCATTTGTCCTGCTTTGCCCTCCGCTCTACCATCCGGATCGTATCGCCGCTAATGCCCAAGGTGGTCCCAACACTGTAGAGCTTCTTTTGAGTCCCCTTGAGCATTTCCCTTTGGTCTCCCAGGTCTCCCAATACAGCGCGTCCTCGCTCCAAGTATTCGTCTAATGCAGTGTTGGTGGATGACGTGAAACTCTGCTCTCTCAACGCGTGCGTTTCTCGCGTGTAATCTTGTGGAGATGCGCCAAAGGAAAGTGACTGGGGCTGTTTGGGCGCAAAGGGGGAGTTTTGGGCGAGACTAGACTGTGCGTAGGGATTCTCCGGGGTTGCGGTATGATGTGGACGGCGGCCGAGGAGCTCTGTGCGATTCTGTGTGGTTTGCTACAGGTGTATGGTGTTAGCACTCAGTACATCCAATCTCCTCCGCAAGACTTCACGGTTGAGATTGTTAGAGACACGGTATGTGTGGGCCTCACACTATCTTCTCTGTCCCTTTTCAATCGTTCTAGACTCTGCCGGTAATCTGCCAGCTCGCCGCGGAAATTTTTCATTCGCTCCTGAGCTTTCTCTTGCTTGGCAGGAATCAGTTCTTTCTTTGCCATTTCTGCATAGTCGTCTATAGTACGGGAGAGAGAAGTCAATGAGGCCGATATCTGGCCTACCGCAAATCGTCAGCTTTGTCCGGCTCACCATGCCAACCAACGCTTACCTTGTAATGCAGGCGACGATGCGCCCGAGGAATCGGCGAAGGCATCAAGGTCGCGACGTACGGCAGATGATTGCTTGAGGGCAGAATTGAACAGGGAGTTCTGCTAATGTATCAGCGAAGTTCCCAACTCGTTGTACCGGAAGAGAGCTTACCATGATGAATTAAAGACAACATTCAAACCACCTGGCCCAACATCTTCAAAAGCTTAAAACGCGTGATGGAGCTACTTTAGCGGCCGTTATTGGCTTGGACCCTGGCATATCCAAGCTTCGATGCCGGCCAGGCACTGCATCATTTTGCGCATCATCGTTGATGAAAGGGCAACAGCTCTCGTTCTATCGGTCAAGAGGCCATAGGCTCAGGCGAATATGTGCTCGACATGCCAGTATGTAGGCACGACGTAGTCTTAGCGTCGAAGAGAAAGTGTGGGCAAGGTGAAGTCCGACGGAGTTTTTCCAACGGAACAATGACGGCCGTTGCAAAGATGTTTCCAGGATCTCATCATTATTGCCCAGTCGCCAAGTGACGCACTTATTCCTCCGTTTCTTTCCTTTCACCTTCATGTATCATTTGCTGTCAACACTCTCATGCTTCTCCATCGACCATGCGCAATCCTCTCCAACACTTATTCCTTCCCGTCTACTTCTCATCACCTTCTCGGCCTTGCAAAGCTCAGCGCTAGCCACGGCGAAGACTCCAAATCTCGCGAATTATCCCCCGATCACTCGATATCTGGTAGAGACTGAAGCGAGGTGACTGAAAACCGCCCAACAGTCGAGTACAATGAAGCTGATGTTGGATTGCGCGGCAGGCCTCGGCGTTGATCTAGCCTCTATTATTTTAGGCAAACACCGACCATATCGCCCACCATCATGCAATGAAAGAAAGTCTTCCTCGAACATCTTCAAATTGTCAGCCGCACCAGTCCTCAGGAAGCGATTCTTCCATCATGCACCCCTCCATCTCGAGATCCTACATCGTCCCAGCCATTTTCCTCAACCCCGTGCTGTTCCTCATGAGCGTAAACACCATACTTTCTCGCCTGCTACCTCCTATCGTGATCGATGCGGTAATCCAGCCTCCACCATACTCCACTTTCGGTCCCTCCGCTGAGCATCCCCACCTCGACATTCACGCCTCGGAAAGCCTGTGCTGGGGCTACACGTTCGTCATGGTCTGCGCCCAGATAGTGGCTTTTGGGAGAGTCAGTGAGCGTAGGGAAGAGGGGAGAGAAAAGGCAAGGGCGAAGAGAGAGCGTTCGCGATCAACTCGTACGCGCAAGATGGCTGGGAGTAAAATAACCGAGAACGGTGACGCTGGGGTGGTGAATGGGTTCTCCGAGCGAGGACACCGCATGCCAGAGCGCGAGGAATATTCTAGCTGCGCTGAATCTGACCAGCATACGGAACGAAGTGACGAATCTTATGAGACGGTAGAGTCAGAGACCATACACTAAGATGGCTTCCAGGATTCTATGATCACAGCATACCTTGATATAGCATGGCGTTGGGGCATGTACAACAAGGGTGGCAAGCGTGGATTCATGAGGACAGCTTTATCATCTCAGAAGTGCGCAGTATTGGCCACATCGTGCCAAGCTGTTGCACCACGAATCTTGATGCAGAGAGAGTACGTTCGGGAGCTCTCTTGTCCTTTCTTCCACAAATACCCTTAAGTTAGTAATCGAAACCACTTGCTCCATCAACGAAGGCTCGGACAGCTCAGCCAGTGCAACTTCAAGTCCCTTCCAACTCCTTATTAATAGATTCCTTCGGATTGATCTGAGCGCACGTGAAGCACTTGCCATTCCCTCTGCCGTTTGGAGGACGGATCCTGGATAGTTGCAGGAATCGGTCCAGATCAAGACAATTTGAACGCATCAAAGCGTACGGAAAGAGTAGCGGGCCACCATGATTGGGCGATAGGGTAGAAAATCTCGATGCTCGTCTTCCTGCAGCCTACCCAGAGGTTTCAGGTTTCGGTGTCATCTTTGACACCGTAGACGACACATGTTGTGTGAACTCGCACCGTACGAGAGCGTTCTTTGCAAATAAGTGATTTGATCACCGCTGTCAGACTCTCTACTCTGTTTGTCACTTGGTGTGTGCTGGGTAGGGCTGATACCCCCTGTCGACAATTTCTCCAAGGGACGCTAACACTGTGCCCCTAACTGCCAGAAATCCGAACGCTCAACTTCAGTGAAATCCTACGAAACATCTTGATACCCGTTTTCGCCTTTCCCTGTGGCACCATTCGCTCGCGTAGGAACACGCTGGGGGAGTCTCTCGTTTGCGCTTTTGAGTTGGTCATCATAGGGTGAGTGGGAAAAGAAGGAAGCTGTGGCACATCCTGTGTATCCTGCATCCGCGTACATGCCAAAAAGCTTTTGCCAGTCACTCTGCTCCTTCTCCAAACCCGCTAGATCTAAAGCTCTGCTGACCTGGAGTCGTGCCCTAGGTGACTCGTCGCTTCCTTCCCCGATCTCTCCTTCCATTTTCACAAGACCATAACCATGGGTAAGCCATCTCCTCTTCACGGAACTCTTCTCTTTTCATCAATGGCACCTCTGCACACGACATCATGTCACATGAGCACTACGTCGATCGCTGCTCGGCGACTGAGGACATCGACATTGAGAACGTACAGCGGTATTCTATCGTCATAGAGCATGCAGGCGTTATCCAAAAGGGGAGCCGCAGCTCCCCAATGCCTCAAGAAACACCTCTGACGCTCAGAAAGAGGGAACCTCTATCAGATTTGACTGATTCGGAATCAATAGCAACCAATGGCCCTTTGTCCAACGCGCCTAGAGCGTCTCCGGCGCCCCAAGGTGGGCCTCATGTACTGAATGGCAAGCCCACTTCACCGTACAGCGAGCGATCCAACCCAATGAGCCCCAGCGCCCAGATCGCGGCTCAGACCGTCAGCTCAAAAGATCCAAAGGCGGCAGCTCAAGCTGCTAGTGATATGAGAAATGTGGTACGGAGAAAGCTTACTGGCTACGTCGGCTTTGCCAATCTGCCAAATCAGTGGCACCGTAAGAGTGTCCGCAAGGGTTTCAACTTCAATGTCATGGTCGTCGGTGAGTCCTTCGCTCCACTTTTCAACCAAGCGTGACTGATGGAAACAGGTGAATCTGGTCTCGGAAAATCTACTCTGGTCAACACCCTCTTTAATACTTCTCTCTACCCGCCAAAAGAGCGAAAGGGACCTAGTCTAGATATTGTACCAAAGACCGTCTCCATTCAGTCCATAAGTGCTGATATCGAGGAAAATGGGGTTCGCTTACGTCTTACGGTTGTCGACACCCCCGGTTTTGGTGACTTTGTCAACAACGACGATTCTTGGAGACCTATCGTTGAGAATATTGAGCAGCGATTTGACTCCTACCTCGACGCCGAGAACAAGGTCAATAGGATGAACATTGTCGACAACCGTGTTCACGCCTGCGTCTACTTTATTCAACCTACAGGTCACTCATTGAAGCCGCTTGACATCGAGGTCATGCGTCGACTACATACCAAGGTCAACTTGATCCCAGTGATTGCCAAATCAGACACCTTGACAGATGAAGAGATCATGTCGTTCAAGGCTAGAGTAAGCAGCTAGCTTCGATTTGCCTACTGCACATTCATTAATGAAATCTAGATCTTAACAGACATCCACCATCACGCGATTCAAATCTTCGAAGGTCCACGGTATGAGCTGGATGACGATGAGACTATTGCTGAGAACCAAGAGATCATGTCCAAGGTCCCTTTCGCAGTGGTCGGTGCCAATTCAGAGGTGACCAGCCCTGAAGGCCGCAAAGTCCGTGGGCGTCGTTATCCTTGGGGAATCATCGAAGTCGACAACGAGGACCACTGTGACTTCGTCAAACTCCGACAAATGCTGATTCGCACGCACATGGAGGAGCTCAAGGAACACACCAACAACGCCCTCTACGAGAATTACCGCTCTGATAAGTTGACCCAGATGGGTGTGGCACAAGATCCTAGTGTCTTCAAAGAGGTCAACCCAGCTGTGAAGCAAGAGGAGGAGCGCACGCTGCATGAGCAAAAATTGGCCAAGATGGAATCCGAGATGAAGATGGTCTTCCAGCAAAAGGTCGCAGAAAAGGAAAGCAAATTGAAGCAGAGCGAGGAAGAACTATATGCCCGACATCGCGAGATGAAGGATCAACTCGAGAGGCAACGTTTGGAATTGGACGAAAAGAAGTCACGTGTAGAAAGTGGACGGCCACTGGATGAGAAGACGAAGAAGAAGGGCTTCTCCCTGCGCTAAGAGGGCCCATGGAGGCCTCATATATGGCCTGTTCCTCGGTGCCAAGGTGAATAGCTCCTCCCAGCAGCTTGAACGAGCTTCCACGCAGTGTTTCCATACTTCTACTCGATATCCCCGACCTTAATTTCTTTGGTACTGGACTCCACAGACTGGACACTGTCGAAGACTGGTAATTGGCCATTGGCAGAATGGCGGAAGAATGGCGTGGAGTGTCAAGATAGCTTTCGGACCTGTATTCTCTAGTATTCTTTAGCTCTATCAGATCAAATGATGCATGCTCTACTGACTCTCGTCCATTCTCCTTGATATTTTAGTGAGGCAATCAATTCCATCTCTTGTTGGTCTCATGAGCCCTTCTGCTTTTGTCAATAACGATTTCAATGTCTTCCTGCTTCATGTCGCTGTTCGGCAGGGCTCGAGTAAGGAGACATGAATTTCCTGTTCTCTGAGTTTCAAGCTACTGTGGTCTGGCTGCTCTATATTCTAGGCTGAGTATGTTATTTCTAAGCAACAGTGGTATTAAGGTATTCATTGAAAAGTTCTCGTGCAAGCTAAATGAGGATGACCGGAAATTCATACCCCGTGACGCTGCAAGACTCGCCTATGTTTTAGCTCTTGGCTTTAGATTGACTATGTTGATCCTAGGAGTAGAAGCCCTGCGACGTGGATTTCTCGAACGTATTGGCTTGATTGCGCTGGCTAGTTCGAGGTCGATGGAAGGGTGCTTTCTCTTAGCTTTTTGAAATCACGACTTCTATTATTGAACCGGAAGCACAGCGTGTCATTTGAACGCAAAAGTATTGATTCAGCACAGTCGTTCTCATCCTCACACTAGGCATTGTTCAGATCTGCGACTACCATGAATGAGGTATTGTTATGAGGTTGGCACTCAGGTAGCATCTTTTTTGCATGAATACTTTTCTTTTCAGGTCGGCCGAGCTCTAGAATACCTGAATTTGACAGCGCGATCTATGCGTTTGATTTTTTCAAAAGACGACACCTCGATGTCGGTCAGGGTGGTGAGCTTTTCGAATGGAGGGTATCACAACATCCGGATAAGTGGCGATGATTTGACTGCTTTGTTTGGTGGAATACTCATCTCGTGACAAGGGCTAGTCACAGCCAACATAGACGAATAGTCATGAAAGCTCCCATCTCAGCGCGAAGGTTTTGCTCGCTTTTGAGCAGCATCTATTGGATCGTAGAGCAATCTCTGGTAAAGTATGATGGAAACGATCGCGGCCGCGGGATCCATAGAATGCAGGTAGTCACTGTGTGCCATAAAGGCCCCTTTCCACCGTTTCACGGATCGTGGCCATTACGATCTCCATAAAGCGATGGCTCTTAGTCGCGGTTTCCTGCGTTCGTGATGAGTCAAGGCGCAAGCTTGAGCAACTGTTTTCCGGTAAAACTTCTCGGTCTATTTTGAGGTAGGAAATTGTCTAAGGCTCATCTTGAATGAAAGGAGCTACGAGCCCGACCAATTGGTCCACTGAATCTGTAACATATAACCTCTATGAGCTCATATCAGAGCACGAACCCGACACATCTAGATCAGTATGCTCGGAATCCTACTCGTTTCTCTTTGAACTTTGCAATTTGTTAGCACTCCTAGTCAGATGAAAACTCTGAACCAAACACCTACATCGAACACCCCTCCAATACCTCTAAAAAAGCCTTCTCCAATAACCCAGACATCCCTCATACCATTACCTCCAAGACCTCCCCTACCAGCCGCTGAGCGCCCTCTCTTACCATCATGCACGACTTCGTCCCTCTCCTCTCTAATTCCCATCCTCGTCTCCACCACGGCCCCAACGCAGTATCCACTTCCAGGCTCAAGACGTCCCAAGCTGAATTTACCGCCTGGAATACCTGACCATTCTGCGCCTCGACCCCCTTGCATGAATGGGAAGTTCGTTCCGCCAAATTCGAAGTGGAGGGTTGGTGGATTGAGGCACGGAAATACATAAAAGTTAGAGAAAGGGGGAGGTAGAGGGCGAGAGCCAGAGACGGAGGCGTAGAAAGCTTTGGCGGCGAGAGGGGGAGCGAGGATGAAGGGGCTGTTAATCTGTTTCCTACGTGTCAATTCTCCGCAAAGACGAGACCAACCGATGCCAATGGTACACATACGTCAATGACAACGGCTTGGTTCGTCAACACCTTGCTGCCGTCCACCCAGACTCCACGCATTAGTATCTGCCACCAACCTTCCGCACCTTGGACGTCGCTCCAGGCCCATCCTTCCTGCCAATCAGGCTGTCTCGTCGCAATCCCTTTACTAGTCCTCCCCCTCTTTTCCAAAGGTGTATTCTTCTCTACAGGCTGTGGCTCTGGTTCCTCGTGTCCTCCAAGCGAGTCAAGCTCAGATTTTGTCTGGGCCTCCACCATTTCAATGGCGCTGGCTGCGGTGCCTCCAAGACTGAGTACACCCTCTTGACCATTGATAAGCATGAGTGAGAAGACTGGGCGCTGTATCGTCTCTTCATCGAGTAGTTGCTTGAAGAGCGACGCTGAGTGTGTCTGACTGAGATGTTCGGAAGGCGCCAGACCTAGGATACTACCTGATGCACTGAGTGTCCTCAAAGAGAACTTCTGAGGGCGACAGTATGCAAAAGAGATTGGCAGCGATGTATTGACTGTTGGTAAATGGAATTCATCCGTAGGCTGGAGGCAGTTCGGATACGGTTGATCTAGCGATTTCACTGTTGACATATTAATAAGGAGACCTTGCCCCTGGCCGATTGACACATACCGACTGATTGGGAGAAGAAGTCATCGTATCGACTTCCCCTACGGCTCGTAGTCGTCAAAACGTAAAAGTCAGACATTAGCATGTTGAGGTCCACTTCAATCTCTTGTGGAGGGTTGCCGATCTTGAACTTAGCATACCTAGCACCCAGTATGGAATCAGCCAAGCGCTTTTTCTATTGTTTGTAGTCCAAACGTACCACACCCCCTCGCTAGCTACTTCACCCATCAGCGCCCCCTCATCCTTGCTACCAGTGGCAGGTATTTTTGCCTTCCTGACTAGCTTATTGCCTTCCACCTGCCTCTGCGTAAGGTTGAACCTCGCATCGGCTGTCTCCAGCTGTTGAGCAAGGTAGCTCAAGTTGACATGATCGTATGCAGACTCTGTAGGGGCAAAACTGCCGCCGCGACGGTTGAGCGTGTAATGAAGAATTGGAACGTTGTCAAGAGAGCGAAGGACAGAAGGTGTAGTGAACGAGAGCAAAGGGCTAAGTCCCATGAAGAGAGAGAGCAATGGGTCACGCATGATGGCGACGTTTTATGAGCTTGCTTAATGAATGTATGGATAGAGTAGAATTGGATCAGAAATGGAAGGCGCGTTTGTCGATCGATGGCAATTACCAGTCTGGCGTAAAGGAATGGGCTACCAAGGAGCCTGGTCTAGCAGATTATGAGAATGTTGCTGGACAGTAAGACTGTGGTGCACAGGTCAAAACGAACTTGTCCTAGCATTGATGCCAAGCCTTACGAAGATCTAAACACTCCTACTACTATCAGGATTTCCAAAGTCCAAGCAAAGAAAATTGCAAAACATTCACGAGACAGCCCCCACGGTCTGGGAAGTGTCTCGCTATAGAAAATCCTCATTTCTGAGGATTTTACTATCCGAAATCGCATTGTTGATTCTGGGATCTTTTAAGCCCACTTGCGATTCGAACTCCACACTATTCTTCACAGCCCGCAAGCTCGGAGGATATGGAGTTTACTGACTGAGCTATAAGACCTGTTAGCAGATACGGAAAAGCAGTGCTTATTAGAATATATCAATGACAAAGGAGAACCATATGAAAAGGGGCATTGTTGCTTCGACTAGCGACAGCTATGCCATTCGATTATTCCTACCTACCATTGCATTGGTTCTGACATGGGATAAATGCGTTGGCCCCTTTTGGTCTTTTTCCACAATTTGCCCCCTTTAATCGTGCCAAGATTATTTCATCTTGCACTCCCATCAACACAGCAAGGATTCTCTGGGGTCGAGGAATTTCGTCACCCTCACAACCATCCCGGAGGTTCCCATGGCTGAGTACACCATATTCTTGAGCCCATGTTACTTTGGAGGCCCCTCGCACATACTCCCTAAGATTCTCCAAGATCGATATTGATCTCGTTAAATTAATTGTCATGAGAGGAGTATTCTCACAGGGCAGGAGCCTTGCACAGATGCGCTTTCCACCCTCTTTCCTTTCTTGACGTTTAATGCTAATTGTCTGTTCAACTCAATAATATTGTTCAACTCCCAAACTCTCGCATCAATCAAGAAGCGCAGGCAGCACACAGTACCAAGTCAGGGGCCATATGATGACAGCGAGACTGACTGCTCTTGAGAGCTGGTTTCTTCTTCTACATTTGATCAATGGATGGCAGCATTCCCATTTGTCTCTGAGTGTAGCTCTAGATGTCAGCCCCAAGGTCAGCTCGCCCTTTCTCTCTCGCCCGCTAATCGATTGATTTAGACGAATCGTCAATGGCTTTAGAGCTAGCTCCTCGTCCTATTCGCCCACGTTGTGCCCTGTACAAAGACAGAAGCTCAAGCCGGGAAGATGGTGAGCTCACGTAGGCCGGCATGTTCAGGAATGCTTACATTTTGACGAATGTCAGCCCAAGGATTTCTGGCTTCTCGAACTGCATAGCCTCTTGATGACCTGACCTGAAACGGAATTGGCAGGACTCGACATTAGTTACAAGAGAAATAGGTGTTGGACCGGGTCTGCATGTACACGATGTTCATTGCCCCAGGCACGCCCTTCGAGTTGGTTGCCTTAGTGCTGATTGGGTATTGCCCCGGTGTTCACATCAGCGCCTATTACATCCGAAGACATTTGACACCCGGGAGATGAGAAGTAAAATACGCTGGCCACAACAGATTTGCGAGTTATAAGCTTCTCGTCCCTCGTTTTCAGGTCTATGGAGACAACCATATTCACCGAGGCGGTCAGGGCGATCAAGCCGAGAGGTAGGACATGATGATCTGTATGGAGTACGCTGATTCAAGGAATTGCGCTGTAGAACATTCGTCGATATTGATCTTAACGTTCTCACATTTTTGCATCGAGCTGCAAGACGCCTCACCACTCAATGTTGTCACCGAATCGATCGGTGAATCTTCCACTGTCCTCTCTCCTAAATCGAGAGATGAGTTGGAGCATATCCTTGACACTCTCTTCAGCAGTAATAGCCCCATCTTCCCTCACCCCCGCTCCAACAAGATTACTCTCCACCCTACCCGGATGGACAATCGCAAAGCATGCCTCAGGCACGTCCACGGAGAAGCTTTTTACGAGTGCATTCAGTGCAGCTTTTGACGCACGATAGGCATAGCCACCTCCCGTGATATTGTGGCCAATGGAGCCCATACGGGAGCCCATGATGACCGCTTTACCGCCATTGGATCGTAGAACAGGTACCACCGCTCGTATTAGAAGAAACGTGCCCATGGAGTTTGTGCGGAAGGTCTGCAACATAGTCTTGGAGGTCATCACGTCCATTGTCTCAGCTCCGGCAACATCCGAGCCCTCGATTACAGACACTGAAGGCACCAATCCCCTTACACCTGCACAGTGGATTACGATCTCAAGACCTCGGAGAGCATCAAGATGAGCGACTGAAGCTTCCTCCGTGATGTCCATCCCAGATACCGCAACCCTGCCGCTCATAGCGTCTCCGCTCAGAGGGTCACCAATATCATTGCGGTATTCCTCCAATTTCCTACGAGCAGCATATTTTGCATCCGCCGAATGGAGTGCTTCACTGGGAACATCTTTATCGATGGCAAAGATGTAGTTTGAGGGATTCTCCAGGTAGGCGCGGACAAACTCTTTGCCGATGCCTGAGAAGGCCCCCGTGACCAGAATATTGTACTTTTGCATCAGAACTGGCTCGTGAGGTAACGTTCAATCTTTCTGACCTAAGGTACTAAGCCAGTGCAAAAACTTGTTCAGTCAAGCGGGAATAGTCTTTTCCCACGCCTTCTTACCAGGGTTGAACATGCTGACAGAGATGAGATAAAAAGAAATGTACGGTGAAAGCAAAGCGAAGGGTCCTCTACTTGATTTCAGAGAGGCGATCTAAGTACTCACAGCTCTAGATCAAGAGTCAAGGATGAGAGGCTGAAGTTTGGTTGAGGATGAAGCCGGGAAAGCATGTTATGTGCCTGTGTGCCTCCGTAGGGCTGAGAAGAAATGCATTTCTTTCAGATGCCGCTGAGGTACATCACTCTTACTTCTCCAAGACTCTCTGATCTATACTAGACCGTTGCCGATGAGACAAATTCTGACAGAGACACTAGAGAAAACATGCCGTAGTGCTCCAATTTACTTTCAATCTTTTGGTGAGTTTATTCATTGGTATCATGTCATAGCAAATGCTATTTATGCACGAGGCAGTCCGTGACCTAACCACCACCCTCTTCCGGGTGATCCCTATAGAATTCCTCCACCGTGTAGACCTCCGTCATCCTCAAGGCTTCATCGACATTCTTGAGAAAATGACTCGGACCTCCACAGCGTTCCATGATGCCGCTTTTGACAAACATTCTGTAAACCTGGCTGTTTTCCTTCGGCACCCTGCAAAAGAAAACCCGCTCTCCTCGGCCTACGTATGAATCCACGATCTCAGTGAGCACCTGTGTTCCTGAGCCATCGATAGACGTCACGCCGTGAACATCGAAGATGACGTTCTTATTATGCTCTGGAGCACGAACACGAGGTAGCGCAGGATGTGCGCTAGTTGTGCCATAAAGCTCTAGTCTTCGTAATCGATTCTTCAGATCCCCGGTATTTGCAAATGTAAGCGGTTCTGGTATTTTGACTATCAGACAACCTTCGATGAACTCCAGTGCTTGAGGATTGTCTTCGGCGTTTTCGAACTGGTCAGTCGTATTCGGCACTTTGCCCATAATTTGAATTCGCGGCTTTGTTGAATGCTTGATGACAGAAAGGAGGGATAAGCCGACGCCGAGAGCTATGCCCAAGGGTAGACTGTAGAAGATTGTGGCGGCGAAAATCAAGAACATGAGAGTCAATTCAGACCAGCCGCGGATTTGGATGAAAAATCTGATGTCGTGCGGAGCTTCTTCGACGAGCGAGTAGGCGACCACGGAGATCATTGCGGAGAGCACAGCCTTCTATTCCACCATTAGCTCAGAATTGAAATAGACAAATCTAAGAAGCTTACCGGTAGATAATAGAAGTACGGCAAGAGGAAGAGAACGCAAATGACGGTGATCAAGCTCAGTAGGATACTGCTCATGGGAGTTTTTCCACCCGTCGATGCATTCACCTTACTCCTTCCATAGCCACCGAAAGCCGGCAGTGCCATGAAGCATCCACCAACGATATTGGCAACTCCTAGAGCTACTAGCTCGCGATTGGCACTAAGAGACATGCCCTGAATGCCCTGCCCGTGCCTTCCTTCACCTCCGCCAAGACTCTTTGCTGCAACTGAAGACTCGAAAAAGCCTAGCAATGCAATGAGGAAGGATGTGCTCATTGATTCTCGTACATGATGCATATGAGAAGGCTGCAAAGGCCACCGAAATGGAAAAGGGCGGCCTGTGCTAGACTCGACGTTACCGAGTATTTGCAACCCTCGTTTGTCCCAGCCAAACCTCCATGTGAACACTGCCGAAAGCACGACAACAATGAATCGATCTGGTATGTAGGCGACGGTTGGATATCTCGGTTGAATGTGTTTCTTCAATTGCCTGCCAAATGTCAGCAACATCCTTCAAATCCTGGCCCGAACCCCTCAATGTACCTGCAGACCATAATGATAGCGAAGCTCCCAAACGCAACGCCACAAGTCAAACCATGAGCGCTTTTCACGTTCTCTACCAAAAATACAATCTTGGTCAGACTGCTTCCATGGCTTACGCCTCCCACGTGCTTCGCCATCGAGACTAATCCCGTCTCCGGAATAAGCTGGTCCACTAAGATCACGAATCCAATTGCGGAGATAAATCCTCGTAAAAATGGTCTACTCAGAACACTATCCAAGAAACCCAACCTCGTCAGCCCGGCGACAAAAATGACAGCTCCAGCCATTCCAGTCACCGTTCCTGCAATGGTAGCATTCGTCGTATCGTCATCATCTCCCGAATGTCCCAGATCCACGCTTCCTTTCACAACCGTGCCAACCAGTAAGGAGCCTGCAGCTTCGGGGCCAACTACCATTTGCGGACAACTGCCTAGAAGAGCGTATATCAGGGGATTGAAAACAAAAGAGTAAAGGCCGTTGATTGGCGGTATATGGCCTAGATTTGAGGCGTATGAGAGAGACATGGGAATGTAGAAGGAAGCCATCGTCAAGGCGGCGATGAGATCACCTTGTAGATAGGACCAGCGGTATTGCGTGATCCAGTTGAGAAAGGGGAAGTAGTATGCTAGATACCTGTGCAAACTTCCAATCAGCGTCTGTTCGTCCAAAGAGACTACTTTGCGTGAGTGTAGGAGGAACATACATCAACCTCCTCCCCCTGATCCCATGCCTCCTGGCAAGCCACTGTGTCGTACTCATCCCCTGCACGGCACCCTTGAACTTTGCCCTCACCCCCTTGCCTCCATCCCCGTCCTCCTCACCATCTTCTTCACCTCCGGCTCCCAGTATCCCATCGGTAATGGCATCTCCAAGCAGTCCATGCCCCAAATCTGTTTCTCCTGCTTTCCTTCCCCCAAAGGCCCCTCCATTACCCGACTCCGTATTTTCTATCCCCTCGCTAGGCTGCGGTACATACCTTAAATGCGTAGGTGTGTATCCAGACGGATCGTTGGTATTTGAATTTGCAACAGACGAAGAGCTGTTGGGTCGACTGGCGTGTGGGGAGTAAAGGCCGTGTTCGCATTCTTCCTGCTGGCACGAGGGGCGGTGATAGGACAGTCGAGATTGAGAGCGGTTTGAGAGACCGGATATGCTGTGGTGGAGACCTGGGCTTCGTTCTGAAGGGAGTGAAAGAGTGTCGTGGTCCTCATGGGATGATGTATGGGAGGTGGAGCGAGCGAGCATTGAGAGGGTTTGGACGTGTGGGGTTAAGGCTGTGGGTCCAGATACACTGGATGGCTTACATGGATATCAAGTGCTCCGGAACATCTGAAGGGCATGACGTGTCATCAAAATTATTCATTGAGAAGTACAGCAAAATTTGTTGTAGACGGCCTAGTAGCGACTGGATTTGTAAAACCCACTCCCGAGGGTCTCAAAATTAGGTCATTTTACGAACATCACCTGGCTTAAGATACCACGTGCACCATCCAATGTGGTCGAAGTACACGTCCCTGATCGCCAGGGAACAGTCTTGTAAGTCATACTTTATGCATTGTGTGTCTTAAGTACCACGAGTCTAGAGTAATGTACAGAAAACGATCGCTCACAAAGAACGCTAGCATGATTAGACGAAAGGAAAGGAGTGTAGGTCATTCGTCTGCATTTTCATTTCGACCGTCATTTGCTTGACCATGACAATTGCTGTATAGGCTGTCGAGTGCTTTTTCATCCTGATTGGCCAGATGAGCACGGCCACGGGCCACAGGTCCTAGTATCCCTCGTCTCCACAGTCTAGTAATTGGATTCCTCCAATGTCCTTGATGATTGCTGACCCATTCCATCTCCAGTCCTTTTCTCCAGAGCTCACTGGGCCTTCTTCATCGATTGCCCGCCGACGTAGCGATTGATATCCGTGGCGTCATGAACCTGCCTCCCGACTCCCTTCACTGTCCCCCATCCCTGCTTGACCGCTGGTGGTGTGCTTTGGTTCGCGACGAGCGCATCACCCCTAGCAGTCATCTGGCCCACAGCACCCTGTACAAAGCTGCTCTGGCTGTACCTCGCCCTGACAAAGACCGTGTAGACGACCAACAAGATCCAGCTGCCCTTTTGAAAGAGCAGAGCGGAACCTAGGACACGGAACCAGAGGAATAATTCAAGGCTCGCGACGAGCATCATGGATGCGTCATAGTACTCCTTGACAAACCTGCCAATCGTTTCTGCCATTGGGCTGGCTTTTGTGGTCGGACGGCCGCCGGGAGAGGCGCTGGCAGCGGACTGAGGAGTTGGGGAAATTGTGGGAAGGATATTTGTGCGAGTATAAGTCGCAACATGGAAGACAGAGTAGACCATGAAAGGAAGGAGAGCAAGGGGAATCTGCTTAGCGAAAAGCCAAACGAGAGCCATGCCTATAAGATTCCGGATATCAGCGGTCATTGTGAGCTCAAAGGTCAGGAAAAAGATATACTGACCTAGATATTGGATGTTCTCATCTGCAGCCAGCGCCAATGCACCGCCTTGCTGACGGCTACCAGCTCGTGCTCTCGCGCGATAAGCCTTGTAGACGACGATGCCATAAGTTGCAGCCGCTGCGACGAAGGCGGTGCGGTAAGAATAACGAGCCCAGCGTGAATAATAGTTGAAGGTGATGTATGAGAATCCATAGCGAATGCTACAAAGGAGTAGCGTGACATGTCCTGCAAACCAGCTGTGATGCTAGGTCAGCGAGAGTTTGAAGATGGGTTTATCTGAGTGTGGTGGGTGTGAATTATGCCTGGCGGTGCTCTTCGGCATACGCGCATGCAATCTATATCTCCGAAAGCTACGTACCCAAACTGCAATGTCTGGGCTAATGCCAGGACTCTCTGACTTAGGGATCCCGATTGCGGAGGAGGCGCCTACACAATTGCAGCGTCAATATCACGGTTCAAAGATATGGCCGGATGGTGGAACAAGCTCGGAGTCGATAGAAAGTGGGAAAGGAAACATACCATTGCGGATGCTTGTAGGCTTGACTGTCGCTCTGTATCTTTCCCGTTTGTGCAGAGCTATCGGAAGCTCACGAAAAGATGGAGAGGGTCCGGTTTACAAGAATAACGAAGGTGCTGGAAGGTGGAGAGGTGGCAGGAAACCAGGCAGATAAATTCACGGGTAGAGCTGGTGTGCCAGCCTTGGCGGACCCTTCCTTCGTCAGCCGTCACTTCTCAAAGGGCAGAAAGCCTCACGCGACCACCATTCATTCCAATCTTGATGGCTAATTGGCAGAGGCCAACACGTCAATGAGCTCAGAATAGATCAGTCATACTTGGTCGTGAACGTGAACTGTCACATTATCAGGCTCAGTCTCAATGGTGTACACCCATAAGACCACGCTTCCCACACATCATACTAACCACCTCGCATGAGCCAAGCCTCAAGGTGACTCTCATTTCCCTAATGTAACAAAAGGAAGGACCACCCTTCGTGACTCTGCACTGACGCTTCACTCTGAATTGCAATCTTGCTGCTCGAGAAGCCGTTGTTGGAAAGCCTAGTGCCAACATCATAAGGTAGTTTTCTTCCAAATCCTTATTTGAATACTCCATCCCTGCCCACACTCTTGGCAGAAACCGCAATGCGAACAGGATTGCTTCTTAGGCCCTTTAACGGGGTAAATCCTGGGGATTGCCGAGACAAGGTTCGCAGCCTTTCTCAAGCTCTTCGTCTCATCAATCCTGGTTCTTCATGGCCGTTCAAGTACCAGCATCCGCCCAGCAAGGGAGATGAAGAGCGCCTGTTGAGTTGCGAAATCTGTCCTTCGAGTTCATCCCATTAATGCTCGAGTCGGTAATTCGTGACAGTAGAGTGAGCAGCCTTGACTAATAATACAAAGACGAGGAGGAAACCGCATGCTCTGATTGTCAAAGGATCCCTCCGTCCCATTTCAAGATGGAAAGAACTCAGTAGGAAACACCACTTCGCTGTAGATGGATAGCTCTCAATCAGTCACAACCTGAATCTGCTCGTGATAGACCATAGTGCTGTTGAGTGTGAGCCATATCAATAGTTCTTGTTTGCTGGATGAAATATCAATGTTGACCTTGATTGGCCGCTCTGAGGGGTGTAAAATATGTAAGGTACCCCGGGAACTAGCGAGTAATCTATGGCGTAACACCGATAGCCTAAGATAATCAGCCTGACCCACCTCGCCTTCCATGCACCAAAGTATTTTGACGACCTTCCTTTACCAAACTCTGTTCACCAATGACTCCTAATTCTTTCCCACCCAAATGTATTTTTGTCGCCCCAGCAAGAGCAATTAGGGCTTGGTCGGACCGAAGCTCCTCCGCGACACATGAAGCCCAAGAGCCTCTGTGTCGCCTTCGCGCCAATGAGACATCCTTGAGGACTCAGACGTGTATAGGGTATCGGGAAGGTGCGCTGCGTCGGTGCTTCTATGGATCGTAATCGGAAGCGTGAGTCTGCTCACCCGGCAATACTCTCGTTTTGAAAGATGTGCTAATACATTGTAGGCGAATTGCGCGACCTGAATTTGAAAGCATGGGCCGGCGAGACAGGTAGAGGATTCCACCTAAGGGCAACCCAGGAGAGAAGAGTTAATCATCCAGCTAGACCTGTTTGCCGTCAACAAGTCCCTGGATTCCTCTCTGAAGAAGAATACCGCATTCATCAAGCGCCTCAGAACAGCCATTACGGCTACCAGCTCCGCCACTTTTCTCCTAGAAATACGCTCTCTTTCCCTTCACAAATATTTGTCGGAAGTGATCTCTGCCAGCTATGAAGGGCTGTGCCGTCTCAAAACGCCAGGAGAAGTGGCAGGCGGAGTGGAGATCATCTCTGCACTCCATCAGCGTTTTGGGGCCGTTGAATACACGAGCTATTTAGGCTGGCTGTTAGGTCGAGGACTGAGTACGCCAGACAAGAATCAGCTGAAGAGTCTAGGGCAAGAAGCCAAAGAGAAAGAGGAGAAAGAGAGGCTGACAAGGCAGAGGGTGCTCCTCAAGGTTGTAACAGAGCTGTGGCTTGTTGGGCTACTCAGAAGCTTGGATGACGTGGCGAGACCGGAAGATGCTGCGGCTCGTGGAAAAGAAAATTCTGGGCCCACTGCGGCAAGCAAGGCGAAAGCCACGCCGGGTATCAGCAAAGCAGACCGCAATGCAGACGCAGAGCCTTTTCCACTCGAAGTTCTTAAGGACCTGCTTGGGCATGACAGGGAGCACACCAACCTGCCACTGGTCGTTCTATTTGTGAAAAGCTTCGGATGGGATATACTCGGTACGAAAACGACTACTTCAGAGGGGCAAAAGTCTGTGAAAGCAGACGGTGCGATCACAGCTGCTCCCGAGACCTACGATCAAAGTTCTACCGACGAAGACCAAATGGTCAAAGTCGATGACCCTCCACTGGCTTCCCGGGAGCTTCAGCAGCGCTTTAGGAACATCCTCGATAAGTATTTTGAAGATGTCAAGCTTCAAATCGTGAGAGACAACAAATCAATCACTGCTCAGGGACGAAGGAACGCCGAGGCTTATGTGAAATCTGGAGAGGTCTTCGAAGATCGCCAGGCTAATTATGACAAGCAGCTGAAGTCTCAAGAGAAGCTCATTGCGAACGCCCAGGTGCTGTGCGATGCATTAGAGAATCAGGAGATGCCCGATCTGAAAGAGAAAGATTTGCCAGATGGTGCAGTATCTGCTGGCATTGGTCTAGTCAAAACAGGAGAGTATCTCAGAGGGCAAGCGGACGGTGCTGGTATTTGGGAGGATGACGAAGAACGACGCTTTTACGAAAATCTAATTGATCTCCAAGATCGAGTTCCAGGGGTCCTTCTGGAAGATGCGAAAAAGAAGAGAACGGAAGGAGATGAGCAAGTAGGTAGAAGGATGGACACGCAAGACGAATTGAAAGATCCACAAGAAAAGTCAACCCCACACGCAATTTCAGAAGATCAATCAACGGCAATAGCAAACAAAACAGTCGGGGCTCAAGTGGATGCTTTACTGGCTAGACTTCCAGAGCTACAGAACAAGGAGCAGACGGACCAAGCAGCTATGGACTTTTGCTTTCTCAACTCAAAAGCGTCACGCAATCGCTTGATCAAAGCTGTTCAAGAGGTACCTAAAGGCCGATCGGACCTTCTACCATCATACTCCCGCTTAGTGGCAACTCTTGGGAAGTACATGCCCGACATCTCACATGGTTTGGTATCCCATTTGGATGAAGAGTTCAGGAGTTTACAACGCCGCAAACAGAAAGATTTCCTCGGCCAGGTCCGTACCGGGAACATACGCTACCTCGCAGAGCTCACAAAGTTCGGCGTGGTCCCAGAACATGTCATATTTCATTGTCTTAAAGTTAGCTTGGACGACTTTTCCCGCTTGAATATTGAGATCATAGGCAATTTGCTAGAAAATTGTGGTCGCTATCTGTTACGCAATCCTGATACTGCTCCGAGAATGAGTTCGTTCCTGGAAACTTTACAACGCAAGAAAGGCGCCCAGCATCTTGGTCAACAAGAGCGAATGCTCATAGAAAACGCCTTATACTATGTAAATCCACCGGATAGAGCAGCCATCGAACAGAAAGAGAGGACTCCGGTTGAACTGTACGTTTCTAGGCTAGTTTATCTCGACATGAACAAGCGTACATACACCAAAGTGCTCAAATCTATACGAAAACTTCATTGGGAGGAGCAAGAGGTAGGCCAAAGTACCGACCTTGATGGCGACTTACTGACTTGAATAGGTCGTCGATTTACTTGAAAAAATCTTTTCGAAACCGGGGAAAGTGAAATACAGCAATATTCATCTGTTAGCAGTCTTAGTAGGTTCACTATACCGCTATCATCAAGAATCTGTAATCGCGGTCATTGATAACCTCCTCGAGTACATCACAATCGGCTTAGAGCAGAATGACTTTAAATTCAATCAACGAAGACTTGCAGAGGTCAAGTATCTGGGCGAACTTTACAACTACAAAATGGTCGACTCTCCAGTAATCTTCGACGCCCTCTACCGGATCGTCACATTTGGTCATCCTGGCGGAACGCCAACCATGGACAGGCTCAATCCTCTTGATATGCCTGATGACTATTTTAGGATTCGTCTAGTATGCACAATTCTTGATACCTGCGGAGTATGCTTTGACCGCGGTCCTGCAAGAAAAAAGCTCGACTTCTTCTTGACTTTTTTCCAGTATTACATACACACCAAAGCACCCCTTCCGATGGACATTGACTTCATCATCCAAGATACCTTCGCATTCACAAGACCACAACTAAAGTTAGCTACTAACTTTGATGAAGCCGGACGTGCTTTCGCCGAGCTGGTGAAACAGAACTATAAAACTCAGGAGCCAGAAAAGCCGCTCGAAACAGAGGAGCCCGACGACGGTGCTTCGACAGATGAGGAAGCAGACGACGATGAACCTCGGGATCCAGAAATGGAACCGCAGTCTTCTAGTGATGAAGCTGAAACAGAAGCAGAGGTCTGAGGTCCTGGAGTTCTTGGGTCTGACTATAGACTAATAACCGCCCAGGCATTCGCAAACAATCAAGTGAAAACCGACTCTGACTTTGAGGAGGACATTATTGTTACACGCCAAGAAGAAGAACGTGACCCCGAAGCTGAAGCTGAGTTTGACAGGGAGCTAGCCAAAATGATGTCCGAAAGCTTGGACTCTCGCAAATTCGATCGGAAGCCCATGTTCGATGTTCCCCTACCAATGCGCAAAGCTCCACGGGAGACGTCGACAACGGCTGCTGAGGATAGCGGTAACGAGGGTACCGCAACTCCGCCCAGAATCAACACCATGGCATTTTCCCTCATGACCAAAAAGGGCAATAGGCAGCAGGCAAGTCAAGCGATTACCACTTGATTAAGGAAAGGTGACTAATAAATCATCAGACGCGCACGGTCGAGATGCCTTCAGATTCACATTTTGCAGTCGCTATGAAGAATCAAAAGGAGGCTGAGCGTGCAGAACAGCAACGCATCAAAAACCTCGTCTTGAGCTATGACCCGGACTCAAGCGCAGATCAGACTGGTACAGACCATGACCTTTACTACGATTATTTCTCTCAGACAAACCCCAATCTCTCCCAGCAAAATGCTGGTTTTCCTAATTTAACCCCCTTGGAAGAAATTACGTTTGCTCACAATAATATGCCTAAAGGTCTGGGTGGCGAGAAGCACGGCTCTTCTCATCATCAACACAATGCATCCCTGCATCAGTCGTCACCAAACAACGCGAATGCCAGACCGGCGGACAAGTCTGGCACGAATCGAAGTGGTCATCGTGCGAGGAAATTACAACTCAGTGATGTTGATTGGTATGGCCCAAAGTCCGACCCTTCCCGGGGTCGGGCTCGTGGAATTCCCTACCGTGGCTCCCATCGTGGTAATCGAAGGACTGATGGCTGATCAGAACCCGTTGTTCAATAGGACCTGACAGTGTATTTCTGAGTTCGCATTGAGAAATACTCATGAATCCTCGACAACAGACCTATTCAAGTGCTCAATCCAGGCACGACGGAGTAGTACCGCAGACTAGACGCATTATAGCGCCTCGGTCGAAGTCATCACTGAGACGGACCTTCGTCGATGAGCGCTTCGACACAATCGACCCGAGACTGAAGTGACCGGAAGAACGAGCTACACGCAGGCAGTGGAAACCGATCAGAGGGAGAGACGCAGAGAATAGAGATGCATGACTAAGACTGTTGATAGCCAGGATGTGGCGTGCCATTCTTAGTTTCGTTCGTCTATGTATGCACCTAAAGAGCGGAGGGATAAGCAGGGGAAGGGTCTATCATGAGGAGGCCGAAGAACGGCTTCCTGAGACTTAGAGACTCTGGCAGCATGCGCCAAGTGACTCGTACCTAATCAATGAGCTTGTCAGATCATACGAACCTTCCCTTGGCCTTTTCAGATCCTGAGGAAAGCCGGTTCTGAATATATGAATAAGTGCGACGCTCATTCTGGGGTGGATCTCCGGGCGAACTGCATGCACTGGATGATTTCTCGTTAATGCGTGCAAGATGTGGCTATGACCTCATCTCGAGATTTTCACACGACCTGAGCCCACCGTGCTATTCCAGAGTAAAGTCACGGTTGGATATCACCGGCAAATCTGCTGGAGCAGAAGGCAAAGAATGCCGTACACGATAGAGCTCATCCCTCCTTCCTTATTTCTACAAAGGTATACTAAACCCCTTGAAAAGAAAAACCAGTGGACACTACACTTCCGATCTTTACGCACGTAAAAGCAAAAAATAGATCATGCACAGCGTTTCGGTCCTTTGTGCATACTGCAGGCGCAGGAATCGGGTGACCATCTCCTCGGTACACGCTACCAAAATTGCATCTCCGCCCTTTCCCAGTCATACTTGCCGCTCGTCTAAATCATTTCATATTGCCCATACTGCAGGCGGCACGTACTTATGATACACTGGTCACCGTAGGCGAACATTGACAAGCCTAGCCTCACCGTACCCTCATTCTACAGATCCATCAAAATCCCTTCCTAGACACGTTTAGATGTTCAGTCGCTCGTTCAAATCAAGGTCGGCCGCCTCACGTGTTGAGGTAAGCTAAGACCTTGCAACTTCCTTCGTGGTTTTGACAGCTGTCAACCGTCCCTTGCAGCCTTGCGACAGTGGAAACATCCCTTTCTGGCAATCTTCACCACCTCCTTGCTTCTCCTTTCACCCAAAAGAAGCAGTTTGGCTAATCTTTTCGTGTTCCATGCAGCCACCCGCGTTTACATACCACGCGGCATCCTCGCCGAGGCTCACCGTTTGCCCTTTTCTAAGGCCAACTCCAACTTCTCGACCACTGTCGCTACCTTTTTGATCTCTCATTCTCACTCGACCTCGGAGTGGTATTCCACGATGGCCAACAGCGACGGGACACCGTCAACCACTGATAAGTGGAAGGTGGCAGATGTATGTTATACCCATGGCAGTCAACACAGAGAAGATACTCAAGTTTGCAGATCGTCTATGTCTCCATCATTGGGTGTGTCTTGTCCGCGGCTTTCCTTGAATGGTTCCTCTGGCTCGCGACTTTCCTTTACTGTCTGGTCAAGGTCTACATCAAGGCTGAGCACTGGACGATCAAGTTCATGGCCGTGATCATGATGATCGGCTTCACCCTTCTCAGGTGCGACTGATCCAAAATTTCCTCGTCACCAGACTTACCATTATTCAGGTGTATATTCCTGCCAGTCATGGTAGTCACCTTACCACTACCTCCACAGCTCACGTCCAAGTTTCCTCATGTGATGGTGTGGTTCCTGCAATGGTTCGCCTTTTACTCATTTGCGGGGCTGCTCATCCTTCCATGGCTTTTCTGTATCTACCAACTAGTCGTCAATAGTCTTGGTCGCACCAAAAGAATCAAGACAGCTCTAGATGAGGCGTCTGCGCCAAAGACCGTCATTGTGATGCCGTGCTACAAGGAAGAGCCGGATGTACTGTTGACAGCCATCGACTCGGTTGTGGACTGTGACTACCCGCCTTCGTGCCTTCACGTCTTTCTCTCTTTTGACGGTGATCAGGAGGACGAGTTGTATTTGAAAACGATCGAAAAGCTTGGGGTGCCATTGACGTTGGAACACTATCCCAAGAGTATAGATGTGACTTACAGAATGGCGCGTGTAACGGTGTCAAGGTTCCCGCACGGAGGAAAGCGACACTGCCAAAAGTCGACGTTCAAACTCATCGACAAGGTCTATACAGAGTACCTCAAGCGTAACGATAATCTTTTCATTCTTTTCATCGACTCGGACTGCATCTTGGGCAAAGTATGCATCCAGAATTTCATGTACGAGATGGAGCTCAAGCCTGGGAGCAAGCAGAACATGTTGGCCATGACTGGCGTAATCACCTCGACAACCGTCAAGAACACTTTGATCACGTTGCTACAGGACATGGAGTACATCCATGGACAGCTATTCGAGCGCTCTGTTGAATCCGGCTGTGGATCTGTGACCTGCCTGCCAGGAGCGCTTACAATGCTTCGATTTTCCGCTTTCAGGAAAATGGCAAAATATTACTTCGCCGACAAAGCAGAGCAATGTGACGATCTCTTCGATTACGGCAAGTGTCACCTAGGAGAGGACCGATGGCTCACACATCTTTTCATGATCGGCGCGAAGGAGAAATATCAGATACAACTTTGTACTGGAGCTTTCTGCAAAACCGAAGCAGTCCAGACATACAAAAGCCTTTTGAAACAACGCCGAAGATGGTTCTTGGGCTTCATCACGAACGAAGTCTGTATGCTGACCGATGTCCGACTTTGGAGGAGGTATCCTCTCCTCTGCGTCGTGCGATTCATGAACAACACTATCAGGACAACAGCGTTACTCTTCTTCATCATGATCATCTCTATTATCACGACGTCGAACAAGGTCACAAACCTTCCAGTAGGTTTCATTGCTGTATCACTTGGACTCAATTGGCTTCTTATGGTGTATTTTGGAGCCAAACTACGGCGATTCAAGGTCTGGCTGTATCCGGTAATGTTCATCATCAACCCGTTCTTCAATTGGGTTTATATGGTATACGGGATCTTCACGGCTGGTCAGCGTACTTGGGGTGGCCCTAGAGCTGATGCAGGAGCTGCTGACGCTAGTGTTACTCCTCAACAAGCTATCGAGCATGCAATTGCCACAGGAGATGATCTCAATGTCGTGCCGGAGACATTTAAACCAGCCGTAGAGGCCAGGCATCCGGAGAAAGCCGTTGGGACTATGCCATTGCAACCCACAGATCATCTTGAAGGTCGCTTCGCAGCTGCCGAACGTCTACCTGGCGGGTGGTATCTGCAGAACAACGATTCTGGTTTCACACTGCCAAACATGCTCCCCAGGGATCCGAATATGCCGCATATTCCCCTACATCCTCGGGATTCCTTTGACTCGCTGGTGACCACTGCATCACCAAATAATTCGGTCTATTTCCCACGTCGCGTCGAGGACTTCATGGGAGAGGATGATAGACTGAAGTACCGTATCGCACAACAAGCACAGCTTCAACCACGTGGTGCCTATATGAGCATGCAGGCTCAACATGGACAAGTGTATGAGGTAGGGGATGAGGTTAATCAGAAGGCATCGTGGTCCGAGTCGGACGATTCTTTGCACTCCACAGAGAGCAACGGAGCCTACGATCCATACGTACTGCCTCGTTCTCGAGCTGCCAACGCACATGCTGGACGCTCACCAGTCTTCGCACCTAGACGTATGAGTAGCCCGCACGTTGAACTCGACGATCTGGGCCATGGTGATTTAGGTGTGCCAGCGCTTTCTCTCCATCCCGGGGACCGCTCTTCATTGGGCCAAGGCCGTCGCATCAGAGGGGAGCGTAGCCCCCTAGGTCGGGAGCCTTTGACAAGGCAGCCTACCTTCAGGGAAGACGACCTAAGTGGGCCGGAAGCAGAACATCCAGCCCAGCAACAAGATCAACTAATGGGTCCACAAGTCGAGCAGCAAATCCCATCGAATGTTCGTCCATCACGACAACATAGTCCACCACCTGCGAGCTATCGACCGCCAAGGCAGCAAGGAGTCTTGATGAGTGGGGCATCAAGTACCAGGTCATCCAGGACCGGATCACTATCGGAGACCGATAGTCAAGGAAAGAGAAAGCGGGCAAAATTACAGAAGCAGAGACCAAAAGACTCATCATGAAAATACAAATCTGGACACCGACATATGATGTTAGAGAGCATAGCGTGAATTTCGGGATCTGGATGGCTTGCAGCATTTTCAATAGGAGTCGGTTATTCAGTCAAAAGTGAATTGCGGTCTACTTCAGCAGCATAGGCACAACAAGATAATAGATTGGAATGTTGCTGCCATTGCTCTACTCTTGCATGTCAGTCGTGTTCATCAGGAAAATAAGCAAGTGGGCGACTAGACCTTGCGGTGAATGTAAATCTCAATCCAGTATGATTCTGCGGGTCGTGTACTCCTTTGATCTCACGCCCCAAGAGAACCCCCTGAAGCCCAACTGCTTGCCAATATTTGCACAGCGATCATCAAAAAGAGCCACTTCTAAAAGCCCGATGGGCTAAACTTGGCGATGTAAAGATGGCTGATAGTGGTTGCATAGAAAAACGAGGCTGAAGAGGGCTTGGCGCGGCATGGTGACAGGTTTAGCCGATTCACGAATTTTCTTTATCCTTCGACGGAGCTCCAAACATAAACGTACAGCCTCACAATCTTGTTCTACCCATGATACCTCCTCTCACTCTCTGACTCGCTTTTTGAGAGCTGACCAGACCTTACAAAATCCTCTCGTTAGCCTCTGCTACCCGTTCCATTTTCTTACTGGGTCACAAACACCGCCAAGATGTCAGTCGTAGGAGTGGACTTTGGTACGCTCAATACAGTCATAGCTGTTGCGAGGAACCGTGGAGTAGATGTCATCACGAACGAGGTCTCGAATAGAGCCACACCGTAGGCCTCCACTCGCGCTGTATTACAGACCCAGCTCACCGGTCACAGGTCTCTGGTAGGCTTCGGCCCCAGAAGCAGATATCTCGGCGAACCTGCGAAAACCCAAGAAATCTCGAATCTCAAGAATACTGTCAGTTCACTCAAGAGATTAGCAGGTCGCAACATCAACGACCCCGATGTCCAGATTGAAAAGGAATTCGTCTCGGCGAAGCTTGTTGAGATGGGGACCACAGTCGGGGCGGAGATCACATATATGGGGGAAAAACAGCAGTTCACAGCCACGCAACTTATTTCTATGTTCCTAAGTAAGGTCAAGGCCACAGCATCCGCAGAATTGAAGCTACCGGTTTCCGACATCGTCATTAGTGTACCAGCTTGGTTTACGGATGTGCAGCGAAGAGCTATCATGGACGCATCTGAAATCGCAGGTTTGAAACTTTTAAGATTGATCAACGACACGACTGCTACCGCGCTGGGATATGGGATTCCCCGGACAGATCTCCCTACCGCAGAAGAGAAGCCAAAGCGGGTTGCCTTCGTTGATATTGGACACAGCGACTATACATGCTCGATCGTCGAATTCAAAAAGGGTGAATTGGCAGTGAAATCGACCGCTTACGATAGGCATTTTGGTGGAAGAGACTTTGACAAGGCGCTGATACAACACTTCGCAAGAGAATGGAAGGAGAAGTACAAGATCGACATTAACAGCAACCCCAAGGCCCTAGTAAGGACTGCGGCTGCTTGTGAGAAGATGAAGAAGATCTTGTCTGCCAATGCCCAAGCACCAATCAGTATCGAATCTCTCATGAACGACGTCGATGTGCAAGGAATGATGAAGCGTGACGAGCTGGAGGTATTACTACAACCGTTACTGGAACGTGCTACCGCTCCTCTGGAGCAAGCACTCTTGGAAGCCAAGATGAAGGTTGAGGACATTGATACGATCGAGATGGTCGGTGGTTGCACACGTGTGCCAGCACTGAAAGAGAAGATTAGCAAATTCTTCGGCAAAACCCTCTCTTTCACTCTTAATCAAGACGAAGCCGTTGCCCGTGGCTGCGCTTTCAGCTGCGCGATTCTCTCACCCGTGTTCCGTGTCCGCGACTTCTCGGTTCACGACATAGTCAACTACCCTATTGAATTCTTATGGGAGCAATCGCCAGATATACCGGATGAAGATACTAGCTTGACCGTCTTCAACAAAGGCAATGTCATGCCCTCAACCAAGATCCTTACGTTTTACCGGAAGCAGCCATTCGAACTGGAAGCTAAATATGCCAAACCTGAAATGCTGCCCGGGAAGATGAATCCTTGGATCGGAAAGTTCTCTGTCAAGGGTGTGAAAGCGAGTGGCCAAGACGACTTCATGATTTGCAAGCTCAAAGCTCGACTTAACCTGCATGGCGTCCTGAATGTCGAGTCAGGGTACTACGTTGAGGATGTAGAGGTCGAAGAGCCGATACCAGAAGAGAAGGAAGGGGAGAAGAAGGAACTCAAGGAGGAAGAGAAAAAAGATGCAGAGAAGAAAGAAGGCGATGTAAGTGCAGATTTTTCTCCGTTTAATCAGTCTATGCCTGCGAATGACTTATTGAAGACTCCCTCAAAACTCAAAAACTTCGCCAAAGGCCTCTTCGGCAGCTCAAAACGTCCAAAATCTAGCGACGGAGCGCTAACAGATTCAACCAACCAGACAAAGGACACTGATGCCCCCAACGGTACAGCCGAGCCGAAACCCAAGACGCGAAAAGTCAAGAAGCAAGTTCGCAAGGGCGACCTACCTCTATCGTCAGGCACTGCTTCTCTCGACCAAGCCACCAAGGAGGCTGCGGCAGAGAAAGAGGGTTCCATGTTCATGGAGGATAAGCTAGTCGCAGATACGGAAGACAAGAAGAACGAGCTGGAGTCATATATCTACGAGCTTCGAAGTAAAATCGACGATCAATACTCCGAATTTGCAAGCGACGAGGAGAAGACGAAGCTCAAAGAGAAGCTGGAGCAAAGCGAGGTATTTGCCCTAATTGCGCTCAAATTCAAAGCCGAGCTAACGTGATTCGCAGGACTGGCTTTACGATGAAGGCGACGATGCAACTCGCGGCGTTTACATAGCAAAGATGGACGAAATTCGCTTTGTCGCTGGTCCTATAGTCGGCCGCTATCAGGACAAGATCGAGGAGGAACGACAAGCCATCCTCAAGATCGAGGAAGAGAAAGCAGCCAAGAAGCGTGCTGAGACCGAGGCCAGGAAAAAGGCCGAGGAGGAGGCGAAGAAGGCTAAAGAGCCCAAGAAGCAAGAGGATGTCGAGATGAAGGATGCCAGTGAGCCGACTGCGGAGGGCGTGAAACCGGACGGGGTGCAAGAGCCAGGGGATGTCGAGATGGATTGAGGGGAAGGGTGATCGATACGGCCTGGAAGATGATCGAGAAATGAGACATAATGACGAACCTGCATAGAGATTATTTCGACGGGTCTAGAACTACCACAGCTATTGAATTGCTCTGGCAATTGATGGGATTCTCGAAGCGCAGCACGATAGATAGACGATTCTTCTCTAGTACCTTATGATGGAATAGATAGCATGGAATCGAGTTCACGCGTGGAAAAGCATAACCATTGATTGGTCTACAAATCGCTCAAAGCAGATGTCCCTTTACTATCTTATTCTGACAAAGCTGACACCCAAAGTGAACATGCTTGAGGTGTTGTTGAACACATGTTGACAACTGGAAGCTGTTGAAAAAGTGCCAAGACACAGTCAAGCCTAAGGGGCACATCATCATCAATGCGATAACCTGAAAAGCTATTTCGCGAAGATATCATGTATACAAAAAGTATGCGCATTTTAATTATGAGTAGGTTTTACATGAGTCTTTTATGGTCAATCGACGTGACTATTGAGATATATGGGTGGGAGAGTCTGTCTAGGTCAGAGGTGGCCGTTTTTAGGGCTGAATTTAAGGTTTCACCAAGCCCGACCCGAGAGGTAGGGGATCAAAAATTACGGATCGTGAAATTCCCAGATAGGCTTAGCTCGTGTAGAAACCAGCTAGTCCTTGGGGTCATCATGGGAATAGAATGGAGTAACAGAATAGAAGCTGGGTTGTATCTAGCCCTCTAAATGTCTCTTCTCAAGGAATTATCAGATACTATATTTATCTAAAATTCAGAGAAAGGGAGGGAAGGAGGTCGTCTGGAGCCACGGACTCATCCCATTAATGGGCCCTTTGTTTGCTCAAGTTTACTTTTATTGAGCTTGCTTTCAAGAAAAGTATACGCCTATTCTATCAAGCGCCTTCAGCACGGCCTGCAGACCTCCGCAAGAAAAATGAGACCAGAAGCGGATTTCAAGCTCGACTGCGCCCACTTCTATAGCGGTTCTTTCCGTGTATTCGGTATACAAAATCTTGCACCTTCGACACTACCTTCGACATCCAAGGGCGCTTCTCCACAGTCGGGCTAGGCATATATGCAGGCATGGGAGTCTCTTCATGGCGCTGTTTGTGACCCTTCCAACGATTTTCGACCCTTTTTGGCCAGGAGGTGAAGAAGAAGATCATGAGAATGATAGCCACGGGTACGCTCACGGCCCAGAAGATCCTGATTTGGGTCATTACTTTGAGGTTCTTGCAGTATTGGTAAAGACTGCAGCATTCATATAGAGTGACTCACCAGAACTTTTGGTTATTGCTTGAGCCACCAAAATTCGGTATTGCTCTGCTTCCATTAGTATTGCTCCTATCTGCATTGAAGATGACTTACAGAATGGCTGCACAAAGGCTTGCGGGCACAAAGAGGCTGACAAGGCTGCGAAATCCTGTTTAGTGGACGTACGCAGCAACGGTATATGTAGGTGTCACTTGCCCTGTCAATCGCCCGACACTATTACGTCGGTCAGCTTGTGATAAGGAAGTTGATCGACACAGAATTCAAACCTTCTTGACTGCAGATTCGCAAATTGGGCGCCTGTAGCTTGTACTGTCTGCAAGTAGCTGTCGGTAGTTCTTTCCATAATTCTGAATGCATACAATCTTTGTCTCTCCAAGTCTTCCCATTCCCACTTGTCATCCTTTTCTTGTTCCTCGAGTTGTTGGAAAGAGGACAGGTTGGAGCCTACGCCCGAAGATTTTGGTTCCCTACTCTCCTCTCTGATCGTAGCAGCTATCCTATTGACAACTCTAAGGTTTTGTTGTAATTTGTAGCCTTGGAATTCTAAATCTTCTCGGAGCACCCACAATTGTCTGAAAAAGTCTCCTCGCCATTCGTCAACCCAAGCTCTTTGCTCGAACGTGTCGAAATTGAAATCGGCTATTTTTGTAACGCCTATAGATGCGTCGCCGGTAAGCTGAATTGTCTCTTGTAGCAAGGAGTTGATGGCGGCTACGTTCCGAGCTAGGACCAATCTCCGAATTGTATGAGTTGGGCTCAAAGAGAATGTACTTTTGTATCCGACATCAGGAAGGATCTCGTCGAAGAGGGATAAGTAAGGCTCTATTGTTTTGGGCTCTGTCCCCAACCCATTTTCTGCTATTTTGAGTCAATGATAATGTATTTTATCTGAGAATCCCGCACAGTTGCAGGCTTGATTGATGTACCTTCCTGGAATATCTTGATCGCCTCGCCGGGACGACTGAGAGGTGGTATGGTTGGACAAGCACTGTGAGTACAAGTAACCCATGCTCCGGCGTGTTCTTCGTCTCCATCATGCGCTAGAGCAACGATGCGGACCGCTCTTTCCGGCGTTTCTTTCATCGGATCAACAAGCAGGACTATCGAGACTTCGGTCAGCAATATCCTCTTTTCAAAGAATAAAGAACACAGTGAGTCTTACTAGAGACTCCATTCCCAGTATCGTAATACGTCACAAGCTGCTCGCTTGTTTCGTGGCCTTTGTAAGTCTTTGATCGGGACGCAAGAGGCCTGACAAGGTTGCAATCAAGCCGATACTCGAGTTCTTGGACAAAGTCAATTACAGACACTTCGACTCATAAATAGATTGAGGCCGTCACTTACCTTGTCTCATACCATGGACAAGATGGTCTTTCTGTCTATCGGTGATCGAGAAAGGGAGCGATTGCCGGTAATTAAGGATGAAATGCCGAGCTGGTGATGTACCGATAGGGATTCGAACTTCACCGCTGACATGATCTATTGGATTCGCCCAGTGCGACGCAAAAATCGAGACAGGTATACCCAAACGAGGTCCAAGGGCTTCCACCCACTCACGAGATATATCCTCAAGAACGATGAGTTGGCGCGGTATCTTATCTACCTCTGGTGGGTACTTGATGTCATCTTCAAGGCTGTCGACAAGCGACCCAGGCGTACTGCATTTTTTGAGACTCGATGAGTATCTTCCCGAAAATATAGCTTTTCCTCGTTTAGCCGAGAAGTCGTTTTGACCGCTAAGCGTTCGTTTGAAGTAAACCTCAGCTTTGTTCGTCTTGTTTAGCGTATCCCATCAGTTCTTGACGCTATTAGAAGATTCGGCGATCTTTTCACGCTTTCACCAAAGTCAGCCTTCACGTCATGCAAGGCGTAGTGAGGCAATGAGCGCTTGTATACCTCGTTGAGCATTATGATCTGCTGTTCTATCCGTACTACTGCACGAAATGTAGTACTGCAAGCTGGGGCAAGGTCAAAGGGGGAAATTTGACAGAATTTGGAGCTTTAGCGCCGAACCCTGAGTCCGTTCCGTCAAAAGCTGTGATGTGAGGAAAGGTATGCATGTGAATTAGTCACGAAGTCCATTGGGCCTCAATTCGGGGTAAGCGCTTATCATTAAAATAAAATATCGAATGACGCTGTGAGCCTGAAAATGCTGTCGAGACTTGATGGCGCCAGCGGCTGGAATGAAAAGCCTTGAGACTGCATGTGAAAGGAGGCACTATAAATATATATATGTAGTTCGGAGGATCAGGCAACTTCCGAGGCTGCATGACACCTGTGGCTAGATAATTGAGGCCACCAAATGCTGTCTTTTGCAGCCCACCTTCCATAAGCGACGATCCCCCTTTTTGATGTTTGAGAGAGGACGAATTTATAAAAAGGCTCCTTACACAGCTGCCACCGATCCTAATTGAGGATTTGGAGAGTGGTACGATACATTCGAAGAGTAAGATGGCAACACTAGACTCCATAAGAAGGAATAAACTTCACTATGGTCAGTATGAACGGGGCTCACCCGCAATCAGCTTCATTTGGTAAGCAGTCTCCCAAGATACTGATGGAAGTGGCTGAATTGCAGCAGCCTCATGGGAAGATACCAAGCAGGGAAGAGCGTGGTGAGCATGCAATCATTATCGCCATTCATGTACTGGATAGACTGATTGTATATAGTTCATCAATGAATTCACGCAGAGATACGAGCCAGGCAAATTTGCGGAGACAGGCAGCCGAACCACTGTAGTCGAGGAGTCCGGATACCTCGTCCGGAAGGACATTAGCAAAGGATTTTGCTTTGTAGAGATTCCTGGCTTCCAAAACGAACCTCCTCATGATGGCGATGGGGCAATCATTCGAAAAATCGCAAAGTTCCTAGTTCGGGTGTGGGTTTCTCCTGACATGTTATCTTTGTATTCTCCTGACACCATCATCATCCAGATATGAGGTCCGTGGTTTCGCCGGTCTAGTTTACCTACATGACTTCAGTCAGAGCGTTAGCTGCGAAGTCATCGAGCACGACGTTCATCTGTTCCGGGCAATGATTGGAAGTGAACTCTACGACCACACTGCTCTCGTGCTAAACAAGTATAGAGACGAGCTAAGGGCAGAATTCCCTATGAGGCAACCTGAAATGGAAGCTCATTGGGGAGAACTCACCGCAGATAACAGAGCAGTAATACGGGAGAATAGGGCGCCTCGGGGAGAACCTCGTCCCATCGTGGAGTTAATATGGGATGGGCGCCCAGACGCTTTTTCTCTCGCGAAAGAATTGAAGAGTGGCATGAAATTGTGTCAGACCAGTGTAGGCAAGGTCTACCGGAAGCTACTTGAGAAGGAGCTCGATGGGATGAAGCACGGAGTTGGTGAGGTTTCTCGTGTTAGGCGTGATGCCTTGAAGAAAGAGTTGAAAAAATGGAAAAAGTGTAAAGATACGTATTCGGATCTGCTGAGCTGAGACATTCCTCAGGTGAATGACATGTAAAGGATTTTCAGTGTGCTATTACGCATGGAATTTGCGGAGGCTTCGTGCTCGACCGGATCGCATTATGTCCTTCGATGTATCTTAAAATATGCTATCGCTCTTATATTGACCTTTCGTTACGATAGTTGACTTGATACGCACGGACGTGATGATTAGCCATGAATGAAGATACCTTAGCACTCTGCTGGCACTGTTGTACCTCCCTCTTTTCTGCCAAAGCAGGGTTGAATATCTAGTGATCAAGCACTATTCTTAGTCTTGGAGGCAGCAGGACAAAATATTGAGAGGCGAATGATTTCGGACCAGAAGGAGTTGCTTCATGTAATCGAGAGGCCGTTCACAATAGTGCCCATGTAATGCACTGGAACCGAGCTTGGGGCTTTCATAGCTCCAACCTTCTTGCAAGGGATCTCATGCCAGCATCACACCGCCGATACAGTATTCCGACAAGCACCAGGCAAGGTCTAGAGATTCCAAATTCCAGGCATAACTGCTGGAAATATCGATCCTTGAATCTGACCAAGAATTCCATTGTAGATTCATGAGCGACAAGCTTGTGCAAAGACCTTCCACATCAAGATAGCACAGCCTAAGCCCCCGACTTGAGGACCCTTTTCGTAAGGCGGCTTGTTAGGATTACAGTAGCTGACGACAGAGAGCAGCAAGGGAGGCCAAATGGGCTTCGGCGGCGAGAGCGGCAAGGGAATATTGTTCATGGGCTAGGCCTTGCTGGGCGTTAGCGCAGGTAAAATGATCTACAGCGGTAGTGGGTCACGTGCTATCCTTAGGTCCAGAAATGCATCTGATCTTGAGAGAACATTCTGTGGACTGTATATAAACAGTACTCACATCCCAAATTTAGTGATTACCGTTCCAGTCACAACAAGGGAGCGGAATTGCTTCAATGGGACCGATGTCGGGGAAGGGGAAGCGTGCTGAACCGGCTGCCAGGTCTAATGAGGCGTTCAGCCGCAACTACAAGCTTGGAGCGATGGATCAACTTAATGTTTCAAGGTCTCCTAGAATGGTCATAGTCGCTTTTCAGAGTACTAGAACTACCACTTTGCAGATCTTCTTCAGCCCGATGTGTTTCCCTTTTCCATCGCACGCTGGCTTGACTGCTGCCTGGCGGTACATTGGTTTGATTTCGTCCTCGTCTTCTTACTCTAAGTCTTTTGTCTTACGTCTTGTGTTGCAATCATCAACTCTGCAGATTCGAGACTTCATTTGGTTTGTTCAGCATCCAGAAGCTCCGGTTATTTTGAATTTTAATCTTTTACAAGTAGAACACAGTCTTTTCTACCTACAGCGCTCTCGAGCTGATACCTTGCATTGAGAACTTGTGCCGAGGTCTTTCATTTGAATCAAGTCACTTTTTGTTGTATCATAGATGAGTCCTTGCTCGGGCTGCTGATTGCCCGCCTTTGTGGAGACTTGACCGGAGGCAGCCTCATAATGATGTATCGTGGAATCACATTGGCGGTCTGCACAGCTTTAATTGGACTTGTTGTGGCTGTTGATCCTGCTCCACAAGTAGTCAAATTCAATGCAGGAAAGACGTATGGACCGGATGGTCCTTGGCAAGTCAGTATCCTTTCTCTGGCAGCTCCACAACATAAAGCTCACGATAATGTAGGCAATCTCTGTTGGGATCGGCACAGATACATCTGGCAATACTCTTTCTAATATCGACTTGTTCCCTGGAGGTTTCGCAGAATCTTTCATCTTTACCAACGAGTACTGCGGTGGGCCTGGGATTCAATGCGCAGCGTCGTCTGCAGGCCTGTGGAACTTCAATGACTCACAGACTGTGATTCAGAACGTCGCTGAATTACCGGCGCCTATCTCAGCATATGAGAGTAGGGCAGCCTGGAATCAGACTGGTACTGCAACCGAAATGTTGGACACTATGTCCTTGAACATTTCGGCAGGCTTAGTAAAAGTAGCCAACACCACCCTTTCTGCAATACATTCAGAGGATATCCGCCTCCCAGATGGCCAGAGTTATTCTCCAGAAGTCGGTATTCTCTCCCTCGGCTCTCCGGACGGGATCAAAGCTCTAGACAATGCTACAGGCTGGACTTTTCCTGGCTATCTGCATTCTCAGAACATCACGCCATCCAACTCTGCCGGCCTCCATTATGGATCTGCTGCTTTTGAGCATGAAGGAAGCCTTACGTGGGGTGGTTATGATCAGAGCCGAGTTATCGGCGATGTTGGCGTTTTCTCTCTGTTTCAGCCTGAAGGCTTGATAATGCCATCTCTGCTTGACATTCAGATTGGGGTCGAAGCTGGGAGCTCGCCGTTCAATGCCTCGTCTATAACAGGCTTACTTGAGCAGAACAAGACCATAGGGACTCAGCTACCAACCCTCATCAATCCAACCATCCCATATATGTATATGTCGCCACAGACATGCGCAAACATCGCGCAATATCTTCCAGTCTCGCTCCAGTCCGCGATCGGTCTCTACACTTGGGATACAAGTGACCCGCGGTATTCGCAAATCGTGCAATCAGCCTCCTACCTTGCTTTCACCTTTCAATCAGGCTCCACGACAGCATCGGGAAACCTGACTATCAAAGTTCCCTTCAGCCTACTCAATCTCACCCTCGAATCCCCCATCGTCCCAAGTCGCCAACAGTATTTCCCCTGCCAGCCCTTCGCAGCCCTCGACGGCAGCGGGTACTATTTTCTCGGCCGCTCCTTCCTCCAGGCTGCCTTCCTTGGCATCAATTGGAACCAAACTACCTACTTCCTTGCGCAGGCCCCGGGTCCCTCAGCAGATGCACCCAATATCCAACCGATCGGCACGAACGACACGACTTTGAAGTCCCAGCCAGCTTCCAAATTCGGTCAGTCTTGGGCGGGTCACTGGACTGTGCTGGACTCTGCCAATTCGTCTTCCAGCGCGACGAACAGCACGACGCCAACTCCCGCAGAGACTCATTCTGCAGACCATGGGAAATCGGGTCTCTCCTCAGGCGCCATTGCGGGTGCCTCCATTGGCAGTGTCCTGGGAGTTTTGGCGATTCTCGGACTATTCTCTTGGCTGTTCATCCGCAGCAAGAGACGGCATGTTGTGGCTGATTTCAAAGAGGGCGCTAGTGAGCTGAACGGAAAGACAAATGGGCTACCGCAGGAAGTCAGTGCTCAGCATGGTGTGCCCGAAGCGGAGGGAGATGGGCTCAGGCATGAAAAGTTGGGAAGGGAAAGGCATGAAGCGGAAGGGCAAGATAAGTTGGTTTATGAGAAACCCGCGGATGGAGAAGTTCAAGAGATGTAGGAACTTCAATGAATCCAAAAATCATTTCTATGAAAAAATAAGGAGTGACAGGTGGTGAGACCCCAAAGCCTAACCGAAACCGAAATTTCAACAATCTACTCGTCTTCCTCATCCGAATGTTCAAGCCCATTTCCGGACTTTCCTACGGCAAACTTCCGATTACTTAGTCTGAAGAAGCTCGGCCGCTGACAAATTCATTGAATCGTCGTCCTCAAATTCGAGATGCGCTTTCTCCGTAGCCACAGGGCTCGTGACAAGAACCTTGATCACGGTAGCTAAGCTCTTATCTCTGGCAATACCCAAAATGCATTTCAAAATCTCTAGCACATCGGCTTCATATCCAGGTGTCTCAAAATGTACGATCCCATCGATAATGCACACCAGCGTCAAGCCTTGCGGAAGTTGCCGGACCTTACGCTCAAACAGAGCGCACTGCTGCCAGATGTCTCCCCGTTCGGCGTGCTCAAAGTCAACCTCCCGATACAACAACGCCTCGTCGAAATCGCGCTTCCGCGAGCACTGATCTAGGAGGCTCTCTATCATCGCCCGAGGACCGGGTAGATCATCGTCTTCGACATGGCGGCCGCAGAAGAAGACTAGCGGTAGGTATGTGTCCCTATTCTTCAATAGTTGCACCAGAGTAGCACAGAAGTGTGATAAGCCAGAAACATAATGCGCATCGCCTTGCTTGGAATCTCCCTGCACGAAAAGTTCCCGCGATGCAGGGCTGACGATCCAGTCTTCGAATTGCTGAGAGTGGACGAGACGCTGAGAAGTTTTGGATATCAATTCTTTCTTGTTGAAGATCCAATCGGTGTCGGCTTCGTCTACGTTTGGATTAACGAGCGACATCAATATTGAATGATACACAACGTCTGGAAATTCTTCAAAAGGCTCCGCGATCAGCGTAGGCTCGAGCTGTACCACCTGTGGATTACCCCCAGACTCTGTGTCTTGTTGTGGAGGCTGTGGCGATAACGCAGGCTGTAGCTGTACCCCCTGAGGATCAGACCAAGGCTCTGGATGTTGCTCTGGAGGCTGCGGCGAAGTATCGACATGTAGTGCGTGCGGTGAAAGCTGTGGAGATTGAGTTGGCGAACCCTCTTCTTCGATTGCTTTGATTTGCCGGCGTAGCTCCGCGAGGATGCGCATCCGTTCGTTTTTGTCAGCTGGTGCTATCAGTGATGTTAGGTCCAAAGGATAGAGATTCCGTCAAGGGCGGGGTGAGTCCACACCCTTTTGATGCTCTTCTGCATTTTCCCGATGTTCTTCCTCACAATTTGGAGAATTATCCTCACGCTTTTCCTCGTGCTCCATGTTTTCAGCGATGTCATCAACTAGATTCTCCATTATGCTCAAATGTTTGGTATCTTCGGCCTTGTGACGAGTCGTTCTACGAGGCACTATAGATCAGTGGGAGTCGCTCCGCACTACAATGAGATTGTACTCCTAACCTTCAATATTGATGTCGTGACCTTGTGGATTGCGGATGTATGAGGCTACTGAGCTTGGCTTAGGACTTTGGATTGAATGTGATTAATGGTTTCGTGTGGTGACGGATGGTACTTCTATCTCATGAAATGTTGCGTGCGCAGGAAAAGGCCACGTCGTCCACCCGACAAATGGCTCAAGGTTTCCTGGGAACTGGGTAGCTCTGTCAAGAGCCACAGAAGGCCTTGCGACTGACAGGAATACAGGTGAGCTGAAACAATCGGACTTATGGACAACGCAGTCCCACCTATGATGTCCGGGCATGCATCGATGCTGCTCGAAGATAGGAACAAGGTGGCAGCGATAAGTGCTATTCTTATCACACGCTCATCGTCCCAGGGCCTTGGAGCGCAGTGAGTACGAGCTCGATACCGGTCAGATGTTCAGGGTACCGAAAATCTGGGTACCAATGACCGAACGATGAACCAGAGGATGACTCAGCATGAAATCGAACCATATGGACAGTTCTTGACTGGTGAGGACGTAGCACATGAGGGACATAGCTATTGTCCGCAAGCGTTTATCCAGCTATGCAGAATTTCAATACCAGTAGGCGCTGGACGCTTGTCACCGCGTCAAGCAGCAGGGCTGAGATTAATGTAGCCGTTTAGATATTGACTCAGCAGCAATTGATAATAGATGGAGACCAATGTATTTGAACTCCGACGAAGTTCCGACCACAGATTTATAGCTAATGGTGCCCAAGCGTGGACCGAAAGAGATCAGGAGACTGATCGCCGAATTCGAGGAAAGATGGCAACCGGTTTGGCATTACGATGGACGATCATCTTCTCAGAGCATTGTCTTCAGCTCTAGAGAATTGAAATGAGTGACTCATCTGGTTTGTCAAAATGCCGTCCCGGACTTCTTCGGCGCTTGCACTTGCTTGTGTATCCGAGTATATACATCCGGTCTGTTAATGGGTTGACGAATGGGTCATCTAGCTACCTAGCATAGACCATGAAGACTTCGACATGGAAATCAGGGCCTAGTCCGTAGTGTCCAGTCACATATTGATTGGCAGTGTCCATGCTATTGAGGAACCCTATGGGGCCTCTGATGACGGTCAATTTCCCTTGAGTTTAAGAACATGGTGCTTTATCTTGAGCGAATCCATCGACTGCCCATGGACTGAATGAAAGGCTTCAATACGAGCCCATAGGCAGCTCAATCCAATACTTGTCACAAGGCTTCCGCTCAGCAGGTCCGGGTTTTTTAAGACAATCTCGGGGTCGACTCTAATCTCTAACCTGTTGCAAATCAGAGCCCCGAGTGTATCGAAGGGACAGTGATGGCTATCTCAACAAAATCTAACCAGGTTGATGGTGTAGGCTGGATTCGCAAGCGCTCAAAGGGGTAGAATATAGCCCAGAGGGACAATCGAAGAGATATTCCACGTAGTCTAATCGCACTTGAATATTGACCCTTAACAAATTTTGCAGAATATCGGAAACGCCATCTCGCTCGTCAACTCACACCCGTTCCTCCGGCCAGACGGTTTCTCCTGTGACAGGACTGACAGGTCGATCGGATCCGAGACTCCATGAGAGGCGGCAGAGGCGGCAGCCGCATCTCTTTGGGGCTGAGACTCGCTGTTGCGTGGCACTCCGCAGGTAGGTAACGATATCTCTTTCATATGCAACATCAATACCCTGATATCTAGGCGACTACTTTTGCTCGAGAAGAGTAGTGCTTGCAAAGCCTCTTACAAAATTTCGCTTTATACCCATAATGGTATAGTGTCACATTAGCCTTGATGCTTATAAATCAAGATCTTACACCACCAACTTTGATATGCTCCAGGAAAATCGCGCCCGAAACGAATCATCAATAGTATGATTTGTAGTCCCGACAGGTACGATGGCTTCAATACCATTGTCTGAGCGTCCGCAGGGAGATCTTCCGACGTTGGCGGAACCAGTAAGTCCCACGTCAAGCGTGGCTGCACAAAATGCTAGCACCGCAGCAGCCTCAAAAAGGTTGGTCTTTTCATCGCTTTGTCTAGACAGAACGATCTTATGGAACAAATTGTAGAAGAGCCATTCTTATCGTGGCATCCTCATTTACCCTGACGCTCACAGCGTGCGGCCTGAACTTCGCATTTGGAGTCTATCAAGAATTGTACGAGTCACTAGACGGGCCTTTTGCAAATGCGACCCCAGCGCAGATCGATCTGATAGGAACGTTGGGCGTCTCGTTGATGACGATAGGCGCGCCGTACGCTTCCGCTTGGACCAAGTCCTATTCGCCGAGGACTATGACTTTGATTGGCGGCATGCTGTTTGCTTTGGCAAACATCTCGGCGTCTTTCAGTCAGTTCCTGTGGCAATTTGTTCTTACGCAGGGTGTGATGCTTGGATGTGGGACGTGCTTGACGTATATTCCAGCTGTGACAGTTGCGCCTGGATGGTTCAAGGAGAGAAGAGGGTTGGCGATGGGTGTTGTCTTGAGTGGGACCGGTATCGGTGGTGCATTGTGGGCTCCGGTACTGAGAGCCCTCAATGCTAGCATTGGTTTTAGAAACACATTGCGTCTCACTGGAGGTTTGTCATTTGTGCTCATTGTAGCTTCTGGCTGGATTCTCAAATGGCATCCCGACATCGAGGCGCGAAACCGATTAGAGGCCTCTCCTGGACAGTCCAGACTCCGTCCTCCACTTGCGAATTGGCAGGTTGTGCGAAGTCGGATGTTCGCTGCACAGGCTGCTGGTGCGATCTTTCAGGCTGCAGCTTATTACACACCTGTCTATTTCATTTCCACATATGCCCGCACTCTTGGCTATACACCTACAGCAGGAGCTAACTTCATCGCCCTGAGCAATGGAACAAGTGCATGTGGCAAGATCGTCTTGGGTTACATTGCTGACCAACTCGGACGCTTGAATGTGCTGCTATTGTGCACACTCCTGAGTGCAATTTCAACGCTCGGGTTGTGGTTTCCATCAACCTTGACGATGGATGGGAACGTCGGGATGTCTCTGTTTGCCACCTATGTGATTCTATACAGTGTCACTGCCGGAGCATATGTGGCCCTCTTTCCCACCGTCCTCGTCGAGTTGTTTGGCGTTCAGAATTTCGCTAGTGTCAATGGACTACTATACATGCTTCGTGGACTTGGTACCCTAGCTGGTACGCCTGGGGCTGGGGCTTTGATCCGTAATAGATCAGCGACTGGGGTTCATTCCAAGGTTGCCTTCAAAAATCCAAGCTTGCTGATTGGAAGCCTTTTAGCCAGTGCCACATTTGGCTGCCTGTGGGTTCGTGTCGAAGCGATGCAGCAGCCAGGCAGTCGATGGAAGAGATAGCCGGGATGGCCGAAACTCTACCTTATCCCGAATATAATGTGGACGCTGTGCTTGTACTAGGACATCTTGACTGAAAAGGTAGTGCATGCCGTGATGCCAGGGGTCAATAAGGCTTAATCTGCATTATCGTATGTATAGCGCTTCTGAGATCTGCTGAAGCGAACGTGAGCAAGTATGCTTTGAGGCTGTTCAGTCTTTCAACGGTTTCAGGCATACTTCAATTGAGTCCTTCTGCACTCCTCTCAGTGTCGGTCTTGTAGGCACCTATTGAATCATTCGAAGCTACAAGCAGACTTCTTTCCTGAAATGATTCCGCGTCAGGCGGCTAAAGTGCAGGCTCGACTCCTGCAGGCGTTGCCGTTGTTATAAGCTGGAGAATCAGATTCTGATACTGGCGTTTGGCACTCAACAAAATTCGATAAAGCTATGCAGCTGTAAGGGCTCGTGTTCCAGACACCGCTCCATTACATCGGTTTTTCTGTAAAAAGGCAACGATTACCGAGAGGCAGCTGATGGTCCTGCAACTGGGATTTGTAATTGGATCCAAGCATCGCACTGTACGGTCTCAATTACTGAATTGGCGTGCCTATGAGCAAGGCTCGGAGCACCACCCCCAGCTGCCGTACATCCTTTCCTAATAAACGAGAGTCTTCAAAAATGTTAGATTGGGGATATGTGCAATATATGCATATAATAACAAAAAGCACGGTCAAATACATGGAACTTTGTAACCAAGACAACCCACGCTATGCTACCCAATTTGCGCGTATACCTGCTAGAAGAAAAGTATGAGATCATCGGTCCATCCTTGATCTTTCAATGCGACGTGGATGCTTTTCTCCAGCGCCTCAGGTCCGCAGACTAGGACCATAGTATCCTCATGGCGTGGGCAGTGCTTCTGCACCAGCTCAGCGTTGATTCTGCCCCTGAGTCCCTCCCATTGCTGCGGCGCTTTCGTAAGTGTATAAATCACCTCGCCTCTGTCTTCGTTGCCTTTTAGCAAAGCATCAAGATCTTCTCGACATAGAATGTCTTCAACGAGACGATTGCCATTGAGCACGGTGCAAGTCGTCGGATCGGACTTGTCGCGCATTACAGCGCGAAAAACTTGGAAGATGGGCGTTATGCCGCTGCCAGCACAAATCATTGCAAATCGTTTGACCTTCTTCTCTCTACCATTGATTAGGCAGATTCCCCTTCCCGAATAGACGAACTTTCCTATTGGGCCTTTGAAATCTACACCGTGGTCTATTGGAAGGGTGTTCATGGCCTTGGACATTTTACCGCCTTTCACACCGTCAGGGTCGAGGTAAAGCTTGACGAGCACATCCAAGTGACCTTTGCGGGTTATTTCTGATATCGGCGTAAAAGGCCGTACGATAGCTTCCCGGGAGACTGGGTCGCGGAGACGGATCATGAGGTGCTGGCCAGCGGGTAAGCCTAGAGTTTGGGCATCGTGCTCGAGCGTAAAGGTAAAGATAATGGTGTCACTCGAGATCTGTTTCTTCGAATGCAAAACGGCCTTATTCCACGCGCGTGGCTGTAAAAAGGTTTCGCGTAACTCATCAGTTGCAATTTCTGAAGGCGGCTCCAATAGTGCGATCTTGGAAGCTGCATCTAGGGTACCGATATGGTAACTGGGCATCATCCCTTTTGCTGTCTCAGAATGAATTGCCATGAATTCATCGCTAGCATCAAGCCCGGCAGAGCTGATGATTGATTGTCCTCCACCAGGATGCTCTTTCATGAATGAGGTTCCTGAGTAGACCTCACCATTCACAACAAACCATGGGTCGCTGTCGTTATCATGCTTTCGTAATTCGTCAATCGTAATCTCGTGTCTCAGACCTTCTTTCGTCATCAGAATTTCTTTGGGCAGCTCCTTAATTATTTGCTCTTCTTCGCCTGCTGATTTCTCGCCCCAGTGACCGTTCATTAGATCTCCACCAGCCTTCTTTACCCTTTCCATCCAGCCTCCAGGCATCAATGCTGGCTGGGTCGGATGTTCAAATCGTAAGTAGTCACCTTCATTACTAATGGTGACTCGGAACCAGGGATTGTTCATCATGCCAAGAACGCTCCAATACATTTCTTTCGGTTGCACGTTCATGCTTTCATCCATAGCTCTGACGACGATGTCGCTTGCACTGATAAGCTCCGAGACAGGCATGTCGTATGACCAGTGACACCAACAGAAGCAAGTTTCTCTCCAAGACATATCCAACCGGCCCCCATAAAGAGTCTGCTCAACGTCTCGGTAGCGGTCTTCCGCATAGTCAATGTCAGCTAATCGCCACGTTCGGCCTTGGTCAATCGAAACTTCAACTCTGGTAACCCTTCTACCACCGCCTCCGTAGGCATAGCCTTTGATCGGATATTTTTCGGGGCCGTTGACTAGGCAGAGTTGTTCTTCATGTGCAGGATATGCTGTTGCAGAATTTGTGCTGAGATCATAAATTGCGTATCTGTCATCCATCCACCGCTTGGGGTCGTTAGCAGATTCCTCAGGGCTGACCATAGTTGGTAAGACTCGGTTATCGTAGATGTGATACCAATTGTCGCTTGGCGTAGCCGTAATTATGAGCTTTTTCAACCACTTTACGCTTCGTCCTCCAATCTGTCCTGGTATAACACCTCGAAGTGGTTTTCCGTGATCTGGTCTCAACATATCGCCATTCATACTGTAGGCTAACATCATTCCCCTGTTTGGGTCCATAACCCAATTCAATTTTACAGAGGTGCCATAGAATCCATTGGGCTATGTCGCATTCTGTCAGCCGCGAACTTTGCAGGATAAATTCTTAGACTGCCATACAAGCTTATCGGCGCCCTCCATACACACATATCTTGCCTTCTTTCTGGGCCGTGCTTTCTTTATCAGCTCAGACATCGCAACCCCAGTGAAGAGTGCGGTAGACACGCCTGCGGCACCCCAGGAGAACCCCTTGCTTTTCCGGATCTGATTCTGTTCTTTCCTCCTATTGCCAGCGCAGACGAGCGTAATGGGACAGGTAATTTGCTCGTATTCAGCAATGAGCTGGCGAAGGGTAAGGGTGAGGGGTTTTTCTACGAGCCTATGTTGACATACATTGGTCAGATAATTGGCACCGATCGGTGGCAGACCACTTACCCTTCCACTGAGAAGGACCAATCCGGGATATCCTCGTCATTGACCTCTGGCACAGGCCCATGATTCCTGACATAAAACAGCTCGGGACTGGTCAAGAAACCCTCATTGAAAAGCGCTGAGAGCGGTGGTTCGACATTGAAAGGATGAACGCCGGTCAGCCGTATCAATCTCGGATCCCGGGCCACATGTGCGTCTGGGGTTTTCTTGTCGACTTCGAGGACTTGGGCAGGTATCGAGGTTGGCGGCGGGAGTGGGATCTCGACCTCTTCGCTGGTTTCGGAGTCATTTTCTTCAGTCCGAGGGGGGGACGGTGGCAGCGGCTGGTGCTTGTCGACTATGATCTGGGAGTGCTTGTCCTGACACGGGTCCTCCATAATACATGTATACGAAGAATAAGAAGTCAGAGATTCCTATACCTGCGGAATGATTGGAGTCCCAGTAGACGGACGATACACGACACTAGCGATGCCCGCCTTGCTCACCGCAATCACCGCACGGCAAAGCAGCATTTCCGGAGGCCCATTAGCCATAGGTGCGATCAGGGTGCTCTACAGCCGTCGTAGTACATTGCACCAGCCGGTTCAAGACGAAGGCACCCAATGAAGGGCCTCACACTCGGCAGGCCATCAGCCATGGTGAAGAATGAGATGAAGCGTGAGACCGGCCGCGGAGGTGGACAAAGGCGAGACGAACTCGGCCTTTGCCTGGTGAGCAAAGTCATCGAATCCTTATCCTCTAGCGGCAAAGATAAGGGCGCGGAGCCGGTTCCTGAGAGGAGGAAAAAGGTAATGATTGCAGCAGCAGACCCGTGGGGAGCCAGATTCTCCTCGCAGTTCCCTCATGCGACGTTGCTGATGGCTTGACGTCGTAATCAGAAGTTGCGATCGAAACGCGCAAACAGAGCTTGGTCTAGTGCGAAAGCGGTGAGACGGCTTGGCGCTTGCTCTTCCTCCATTGGATCAATCAGCATTCTGCCGTCCTTATCTCACGCAGTCTGTCCCTCACCCCCAGTGCCGAGGAGAAATGTGTGAAGCATCGTTGCCATGCTCCAGCAGCATGGCATTGTGCAGCCCCAGACGACTCACATGCACCCCGATAAGTATCCGTGCGAGGAGACTGGCCCTTTTCCGCGGGGGTGCAGTGGAGACAGCTAGACCTGTGCTTTGTGCCTCATAAACGGAGTCTGTTCAATCTTGCTATGCATCAATGACTTACTGGCTGTACTATGCCTCAACTCCGCCAGCTGGGCGCCGATGGGACTTCGTGATTGCTACATGCTCTGTCGTGGAATGCCGATGATAGATTCATTGACTTGACACTACAACAAGGTCTGCTGAAGCCATCGGGGCTTTACCTGTTGGACCATGTCGTGGGCAGAGTCCTCCCCCGGTATGCAGGCTGGCAGGATCCCTGTCACCGGCCATGATCCAGAAGAAGACGGTGCCCAATACCCAAGGCCATCCCAGAAGCGAAAGAGAATTGTGGTCGTTGGTCTGGGCATGGTGGGTGTTGCGTTCATGTGGGTTCGATGGGCATGACAATAAAAAGACTTGAGGCTAACCCTAAGGTTTGGTAGCGAGAAGCTGCTGAAGATGGATGCAAAGCGGAGGGAGTACCATGTAATTGTGATTGGAGAGGAGTCGCATTTGGCATACAACCGCGTCGGTCTTACCAGCTTTTTCCAGCATCGGAAGGCTGAGAATTTGTACTTGAACCCGAAAGAATGGGTATGCGAGCCCTGTCCGCCCCTAGGTCTCAGGGAGTCAAGTAACAGAGCAGCTGATGTCTAATCGAATGCAGTACTCTGGAATGCCCGAGGGGTCTCTCAATTATCACCTAAACACCATGGTCACCGAGATACATCCGTCTGACAAAGTTGTCTCCACATCGACAGGCGAAACGGTCCCGTATGATTATCTTGTACTTGCCACTGGCTCAGATGCCCTCCTACCCCGACATACGCCTGGTCATGATGCAAAAGGCGTCTTTGTATATCGTACAATCGAAGATTTGGAGAAGTTGATTACATACTCCGAGACTGTCAAGGGCAGCACTGGTGCTGTAGTGGGTGGAGGATTACTGGGCCTGGAAGCGGCCAAAGCGATGATGGACCTTGAAAGCTTCAATAAAGTGAAGCTGATCGAGCGGAATCGATGGGTCCTCAGTCGGCAGCTGGATGGGGACGCCGGCAGCATGGTGGTAGATCTTGTCACAAAGTTGGGCTTAGACGTGCTTCTTGGCAAACGTGTTGGCAAAATAGAGGTCGACAACGACAATGCTGTTAAAGGGGTAGTGTTTGAAGATGGCGAACGCATGGATTGCAAATGTCTCATGTTCGGCATTGGCATTACAGCCAGAGACGAGCTTGCCAGAAGAGCAGGTATCAAGTGCGCCGACAGGGGTGGAGGAATCGTGGTCGATCCTAGTTTAATGACGAGCCATGAAGGCATCTACGCTGTAGGAGAATGTGCCAGTTGGGAGAACCAGACTTTCGGCTTAATTGCGCCTGGCATCGAAATGGCTGAAGTCCTTGCTTTCAACTTTACACAGGCAAAGATTCATGCCACGAGAAAGTTCAAGCGACCAGACCTGAGTACGAAATTGAAGCTGCTGGGCATGGAAGTGGCCAGTTTCGGAGACTTCTTTGCCGATAGGGATGGACCTAAGAATCTACCAATTAAGAGACATGGCGCGAAGAAAGAAGAAAAGAGTCTGGCCGAGGAGCAAGTTAAAAGTATCACAGATGGACCGCCTCCACCACCGGTGAAGGCTTTGACATACAAAGACCCTTTTCAGGCGGTCTATAAGAAGTACCTCTTCACGCTAGATGGCAAACATCTGCTTGGAGGCATGATGATTGGGGACACCAAGGATTATGTCAAACTCGTTCCAATGGTCAAGAACCAGACTGTGCTGGATGTGCCACCCAGTCAATTCATTTTAGGCGCTGCCAAGGAAGGAGAGGACGATTCCAATGATCTAACAGATGATACTCAAGTGTGCTCTTGTCACAATGTGACCAAAGGGGATATAGCGAAGACCGTCAGAGACCAAACGTGCAAAAGTATTGGGGACGTGAAGTCATGTACGAAGGCTGGCACCGGCTGCGGTGGCTGCATGCCACTAATCCAAACTATCTTCAATACTGAGATGAAAGCTCAGGGCTCTGAAGTGCTCAACCACCTATGTCCCCACTTTGCTTATTCTCGTGCCGATCTTTTCAACATCATCTACGTCAAGAAGCTCAGATCCTTTCCGGAAGTCATGAAACAGTGTGGCAAAGACCCACAATCATTAGGCTGTGAAGCCTGTAAACCGGCTCTCGGCTCAATTCTCGCCTCTTTGTACAACCTGCATGTGATGGACAAGCCACTACATGGCCTACAGGATACCAATGACCGCTTCCTTGCTAACATCCAACGCAATGGGACATTTTCGGTGATACCACGCGTGGCCGCGGGTGAGATCACTCCTGAAAGACTCATAGTCATTGGCACAGTCGCAAAAAAATACAACCTTTACTGCAAAATAACTGGCGGTCAGCGCATTGATATGTTCGGTGCTAAAAAAGAGGACCTCATCGATATCTGGACAGCTCTGGTGAACGCTGGCATGGAGTCGGGTCACGCCTACGCCAAATCACTCCGCACAGTCAAGTCTTGCGTAGGTACGAACTGGTGCCGTTTTGGTATCGGTGATAGTGTGGGCATGGCTGTCCGCCTTGAAGAAAGGTATAAATCTATACGCTCCCCACACAAAATGAAAGGCGGTGTCTCTGGCTGTGTCCGCGAGTGTGCCGAAGCACAAAATAAAGATTTTGGCCTCATCGCCACAGAGAAAGGGTTCAATGTCTTCGTCGGGGGCAACGGCGGTGCGAAGCCCCGCCATAGCGAACTCTTAGCTAAAGATGTACCACCGGACGATGTCATTCCAATCATAGATCGCTACTTGATGTTTTACATCCGCACAGCAGATAAATTGCAACGTACCGCGCGGTGGATCGAACAATTGCCGGGTGGTATCAAATACCTCCGTGAAGTAATCCTCGAAGATAAGCTTGGTATAGCAGCTGAGCTCGAAATGCAAATGAACGAGCTTGTCGGCACATTCTTTTGCGAATGGACTGAAGCCATTAACGACCAAGGCCGAAGATCAAATTTCAAGCAATTCGGGAATACGGAGGACACCCTCTCTGTAGTAGAGCCTGTTAGCGAAAGAGGTCAGACACGGCCAGCTGACTGGCCTAAGGAAAGCACGAAGGAAGATTTTCGCGGTACAGTATGGTCAAACTTGACGTGGCAGCCTATGATTGAAGCGAGACACTTCATTGACACGCCTACCGGCTCCAGCAAGAATGTCAAACGTGGCGACACCCAACTCGCTGTTTTTAAAATCAAAGGCAAGTGGTATGCCTCGCAACAAATGTGCCCCCATAAGCGTACTTTCGCTCTCAGCGAAGGCCTTCTAGGCGACGACGCCAAGACCGACAAGCTTTGGGTCTCTTGTCCTTTCCACAAGAGGAACTTCACCCTCAACGGCTCGGAAGCCGGCAAATGCTCGAATGATTCGGAAGTCAACATTGCAATCTTTCCCGTTGTGGAAAGAGAAGATGGCTGGGTGTACCTGAAACTACCGCCGGTGGATGAGTTGGATGCACGATTAGGCACCAGCAAATGGAAAGTCAAGAAGGGCGAAGGTAGTGAGCCGTTTGGGAAGCTAGACGAGAAGCTTAAGGGTATGAAAGGAAGGATACCATTCGACGGTAGTCATTTCAAGGAGGGCGCGGGCGAGGTCAGGGCGGCCCAGGAAATCACGGCTGGTGGCAACGGAGGGATCGATTGGTAAAGTTGCATCTGAAACGGGCATGTATTTATTGCATCGAGGCAAAAGGTATCTTAAGTGCGTATGTTCGAGACGTAGGCATAATATACATATGTTTGATGGGCTGGGGGATAGGTTAATCTCATGGGCAAATATAGACAACCTTCAACCGTTCTCCGTCCAGGTTTCGAACTCTCCTTCTGATTTAGCAGTTTTCCAGGAAATGAAGCAACTCTACTAGTTCAGTAGTGGGTCGAGGGGAGGTCCGAAATGAAGAGGTCGATGTCAGTCCTTGCTATTCTCCTCATCTTCCCAAGGATTGGACCGTCAGCACTAGTGTGACACCAAGGCTGCATCCTTCACTTTAGTCCACAAGCCGCAAGTTTGGCACTACTTGGTAATCAATACCTTCATGATCGTGATTGAATGCTGTAATAGCAGATTGACCTCTGACCTTCGACACCATGTTTGGAACTCTGCGTTATGATGGCCAAAGCAATAATGACGCGCATTCTACTCAGCGTGCTGCGGGTCCGTCACTAGATCATCCAAATGGCCCCCGTAACTCGGCTTGTGATAGATGTCGGTCGAGAAAAGTTGCTTACATCCCAAGCCATGTAGACTTGTGAAGAAGGCTGACGATACCCTATACAGCAACGTTGTAGTGGCCAACGAAGCGGCTGTGACCGATGCAAGCAGGCATCAAGCGCATGCGTATATCCTCCGACCAATGCTCAGAAAGAATGCAAGCGCCGTAAACGTTCTGACCCTGATCATTCGAGCCCAGACCGAGTCCGGCCAATTGATGCATCATCAGCAGTGGATAGGATCTCCAGCCGTAAGGAAGGATTCTCTGCCAAATTCCAAAAGCTGTCTACGCCAGATGCATCCCCTCAATGGCCTGTATCGGACGGAGCTGAGGAAGACGCAATCCCAACCATCCATTTCGAGAACAGCGATCCGGCTGTAAACTCGCAGGATTATTTCGCTCTGCCAACCGACTTTCTCCAAGGTGTTTTTCCCGAAATTGACCTGCAGACCTCTGAGAGTTTCATCGCAGATCTGAACCTAGATCAATATTTCTCTAATGGGTTCTCGACGGTTGATCTTACCCCTGAAAGCATGGACATGAGTAAGTGCTCAAGTTTGTCATACCCCACCTAACCCACGCCACTAAGTATACTATAGACATGTCAGATACTGTCAATGTCGGGCTTGGAACAGCCGCAGCCACTGAGACCTTACAACCAGAAACCTTACCGCTGCCAAGGACCTCTTCTATTTCTGATTCCTCTGCAAATTCCGAAAACAGTCTAAGCGCTCGCGAAGGCCAAGAACCTGCAGGTGTCTCACCCAAAGTGAATTCTAGTTCGGACCTTCCAGACTGTGCCAAAGACCCATGCCAATGTCTGCATACTGTTGGCCTGCTGATGACTGGGCTCGAGGCCAGGATTTTACTTGTTGACTCTGACACATTGGATTCCAAGCTTGCGTCGCAGAGAGATTTTCTTAGCCGATGCAACTCTGTCCTTGGTTGCGAAGCCTGTTCTGCGCGCCCGGAATACTTGATGCTACTGGGATTGCTGACCCAAAATCTGACCAACTTTTGCGAAGCCACTGTGGATAAGTACCTGGACGAAGTAGGGAGCCACTCTAAGACACCAGGCACTATTCGTTCTCCATCGTCATCAGAATCGAGCAACAGGGCTAATCTCGGTTCATATGAGGTGGAATCGTCCGAAGAATGGAGTACGCTTATGAAGGTCTTAATCATTCTACAGCTGCAAAGTCTTCAGACCCTTCTGAGAGGTATGAAGAAAGCGTCACACTTGGAATCGAATGCAATGTTGCCTAAGGTTGAATGGCCCTGTCCAACGGAAAGACGAGTAGTAGCGCTCGTCCAAAGACTAGGACAGGCTGCTTAAGCTATTCAGATCATCTCCTTGGCGTCGAGTGGTCCCTTTGGTGTACAGAGTCCGAGTACAGCTTTTCCTTTGTCCACAGCACGGAGAGCCTGACACCCGGCAAACGGCTCGCTTTTTTGAATAGTGCTTCTCAATCTTCCAACACACCAGGCCAAATGCTGCTGAGCATACCGCTCTTTCTTGGAGGCTTTCATCCCAGATCGCAAAATCAAAATAATCAAGAAGCCTTTATACAATACAACATCTAAGACGTTGGAGCAGTAGTTGTGTTTTGATTGACAGGCCTTCTAGTTGATCATTGTGATTTGGGTTCTACTGGAGTATCAGACGAACGTACGGTTGGGACCAAAGGTTACAATGCGCGATATGCTTACGGACGACGTGCGCAAGTAACCGGCAATTCTATTCGTAATTATAGTTCCCCTTGTCCGGTCAATGGGAATATCGGTCGCTTGTCCCCTTCTGACCATGCCGATCGGAGAACCTCAAAGCGGAAAGGTCGTCGGAAGGATCTGTACATCCTCACAACATCAACACTATGATATGATCTTTCATGGCCGAGGAATCGAAATCGGACGAAAAGAGAGAGGTCTTTGTCCTTGCTGACAATTGAGCTTGACGCTAAATTCCTCTTGTCCAGCTATAAGATACATCCATCTTCAATCCTATCGATCATCCAGGGAGTCTATAGCATCTATAACTACACGACGCGGAATTTCTATCCCTCGAATCATAACACAATATATGATGGTGTCATTAAATCGAGAGACGACCGGTGATGCGGTGGTGAAGGCCTTTCTTGACAATGTCCGAGGCAAGACAGGTTAGCTTCAATCTCGTTCTCTTACCTACCTATCACCACTAGCATCAAAGAGATACCGCCATCTACCTCGCTATTGAATCTTCGATGCACAGCGACTAATTGTCTGTCGAATGCAGTCCTTATCACTGGCCCCAGCGAGTCGGGCATCGGCGCTCAATCAGCCATCTTCCTAGCTGCCGGCAAACCCAAACTCATCATCCTAGCCGGTCGCAGCGAGAGCAAGATCCAACCCGTCATAGAAGAAATCAAGAAAAGCCATCCTGATGTTCCGACTGCCTATGTTAAGCTCGATCTCGCCGATAATTCATCTGTTCGAAAAGCGGCTCAAGAGGTCAATGCCAAAATAGACAAGCTCGACATCTTGATCAATAATGCCGGAGGTAGGAATTCTAATTCAGTGTGACCCCCTAGGAATCAAAGACTAATACCATCCAGTTATGGCGATCAAAGACTACACGACCTCTGCAGATGGCATTGAGCAACATTTTGCAGCAAATCACGTGGGACACTTCTTGCTGACCGAGCTACTCATGAACAAAATCCTACTGGCGGGAACAAATGCGAGAATCGTGTTCGTGGCGAGTCTCGGCTACATGTCGGGTGGCATTCGCATCGATGATTACAACTTTCAGGTTATTAATTACACTGAGACTACTACGTGTATTCCAGGATTGCTGACCAGAACGTTGTAGAACGGGAAGGCGTACAACCCATGGCTCGCATATGCTCAGTCGAAAACTGCCAACATCCTGACCGCCGCTCATCTTGCAAAGATGCTGAAGCCGAAAGGGATCAGCGTCTTTTCAATCAATCCTGGGTGTAGGCGTGCCTCTCTCCTTCCGATACACAATTGCTAACTTCGTGCTTCCATACAGTGATTCTCGAGAGTAACTTAATGACGAGTGTTACTCCGGAAATGTTCGCCGACGGTGAAAAGATCGCACGAGAGGCCCTGAAAGGTAGAGCCTCCCTACGACATCCGCTACTCTTGCTGACCCCGAAACATAGATACAGGTATTCAGATGCCTCCAAGCGCTTTGACGCCGAAGCCCCTTGTAGCAGCGGCGTCCACCATTCTTTACGCAGCCTTAGATCCGAGTCTTGATGGTGAGTAATTTCAACATAGATATATCTGAAAAGACCCAAAATTGAAAAGCGCAGAATGGCTGACATCGAAGTTTGTATTAAACAGCTCACTCTGGGGCCCTTCTTAATGACTGCGCTGTCTTCCCTGGTCCTTTGATGCCGCATGCCGTCGGTGAAGAGAACGAAAAGCAGCTGTGGGCGTTGAGCGAGAAACTGACTGGCGAGAAATTTACCGTGACCTGAAGTTGGGGAGTATATTGACCATCTGGTGTATGCTATTTGAGCACGAATGCAATCTTGATTGCTTCATAATGGCTTTTGAGTTAAATGGGTCTTTACAGTGAGTCGCCGAATCTAGCTTGTGCTTTTCTTAGCAGACCTAGATGGTTTCTGCTCAGCCTCTGAATTCAATCCATAAATTCTGCCATCTATCATCCATCAGGACAATGTTACGTCTTACTTACCGCAAGTGATATCAAACACGAACGGTCGAGTGACATTTGTCCCTGAATGCGTTCTAAAAGCACCATGACAGTACTCCCTCTGCTTCCCACCACTCATTTCAATAGCGCACTCCGTCCACAGCGTTCTACACCATTTGTTTCTAGGTAAACTACTCATGATATTTTCTCGGCCTTCCCCAAAATTGCAAAAGACTCACAGCACAACCCCTACTTTCGTAGAGGGTGTACAGCTACAGAAACCGCGCTGGTTTACTTTCGCTCGAATCGATCGGTCGTATAGCGATCTCAACTTTTGACCCGACCACCGATGTGGATGCCTGGAAGAGATGGTCGTATAGGGAGGGAAGGGAAGGGGGGATCGATCGGTCGGATGGCGATCTCAACTTTGACCAGACTCACTCGTTGTGAGACGCCTGGAAGAGATGGTCATGTGGCGGAAATGTAAATTTGGAAACCTTTTTGCTTGTAAGTCCTCCACAGCTCGACTCGAACGGATGGCGTTTGGCGTCATTTGAAGTTCTGCGTTTACGCCAGATTGGTGGGTCTTTTGTCGTGGGTGAAGTTGCTGCTATTTGGAATATAAAGAATTGGTTTAGTGAGCTACGCTCGCCGCGTTTGGTCTGCTCACTGCAGGCTCTGGATTCTTTTTTGGTTCCGCTTCGTGTTTGAGTTTACTGTGTGATAGAGGTTGTTTATAAGGAAATCAAATGTAGTCGGTTATCTGTTTGATCCTTGGTTGAGGTAATATCACTGCCTCCGTTCTCGCACTAGGATTTGCACCAACGCCTGCTGTCAAAGCGGTAAATTCTGACAGAATATACTTGTTCACACATGCTAACCTCCTCTACAGAGTGTATCATTCTTCTCTCCAATACCTTTAATTGCTTTAGTCACGAAATTAGTCTATACTCTCGCCCTTCCATCCAACCTATTACACTTTGCCCCTTTTCGTCTCAACTACGCCCAACAGCAAAGTCCCCAGGCGAGCGATGAGTAGGCCGAATTGATTCCTGCTTCTATTCCACGTCCATTACTCTGACAACGGGACTAATAACAAGAAGAACTGTCCTTACCCCTTTTATCTTGGTCAGTCAATTGAAAGGGGCACTAATACTGCCATTCTCACGAGATACCAACATCCAATATCTCCAGTCCCCTAACAGGGAATGAAGATGTCTTCAACTTCTCCCAGCTCTGTTCGCACCATCTTCGCCTTCGATTATATCAACCGCTCTCCCGCTTCAATATCAAGATGCCCCTGAATACCACATCAGCCCACTCGAATTTCCCTTTTACTCGTACAGACCACAGAGGAAAGAGGAGGACATCAAGGCGCCCAATAGTAACATGAAGCGTGTAGTCAAGTGTAAATTCAAGCGGAACACTTTGAAGTGGGTGAACAATAAACTCAGTACGACCTCAGCTTCATAGCATTCATTCACACTGCCCCACAACTTCTTCATTCTCAACGGCGTCTCGAATAGGGGATCGGTTCATTCTCCTTGCCGACTCGCTCACTGAACGCTCTATTTCCAATGACCCTCGTCTCCGGTGAGTCATGTGCGTGTGACAAGGTAGCTGAGTAGAATACCCAGCCGCATGGGCCGATGAGCATCAGGTCTCAACCGTTGAGGCCTGATTTTGCCGAGGTACGAGAATCATGCGCTGATCTAGTAGCATGTCCATTCTCTCAATGGAACGATAAAAGTGATGTGAGATGAGTTGAGGGATTAGAATGCAATCTTCGGAATCTTCGAAGCCCAAATATCCTCTACCAATCAGAAGTGGGTCAATCAATGTAACGAAATTGATTGGCCCTTTGTGTGCAAGATGAGCTGAGGATCTATTCGAGTTGAGACACTGTGGAAGCAGACACCGAGGCTAAATGCTTTTTCACATCGGATCGAAGGGGAAAATCAAGCAGACATTTGCAGGCTTCACAATTGAGACGGACGCAGGTCCGCCGCTTGCTACGCACATACAACAAGTATCTTAACAGGGATCCGAAGGAATTGCGACTCGCAACCATCGTAGACTTCGGAATCGAGGAAAACAGGGATAAGTCATTTTCATATCTATGCCATCTATTCCAACCACCGACCTCTTGCATGCTTATCCATGCAGGCTTGGACTCATGGAAAATGCTCCTCGCTATGCAGACAAAGGTATCCTGACAAGAAGCAAAACAAAAATTGGTATCTCGCAGTCATTTCAGACTTCCGGACATGGGGAATAGAACATCGAAAGCATACTCAAGAGGTGACCACCCACAGGGTCCTCCGGTTTCCAGGTACTTCCTTACAGCCAGCTTTTATCCGACTCTTCATTACCCGTCTGCATGTTCACTTCTATTTCGGCTTACGCCAGAAATATTGCTGTTCACACAGTCAATATCTCTAATAGACCGTTTGTTGAAGAATAACGGCACTATTGACTTACCTTATGACTCTTCCGGCAATTCCGTAACCCTCTCCCCCCCAAGCCGTCTACCATTTCCCGCCTCGCGTCATCAGCGTCCCCTTCTGGGATGTAATAATACTCGCTCTCCAATCGCTTTCCTGCCGCGTCCTTCCCTTCACGCTCCACGGTACCTATACAACGCGTGTTCTCGAGTATGGACTTCAGGTGCTGATTTGTGAAAGGACTGCTGGTATTATCATCATCTTTCGAAGACGGATCAGAAGAAGTATTGGCTGTCAAGTGAGAAGGCAAATTTTGCATTAATGTGGACAGTGGCGTCGAAGAAAGACGCGAGTAAGCTAATTGATTAATCACGTGGTTCGTAATTGGATTCTTCTCTTCGTCTTTGGGGAAAGAATCGGAGACGTCGGCGTCTTGACTACGGCGACGACGTTTGATCCCTGCACTAGCTTGCGGCTGGCGTTGAGGAGATATGCTCTCTTCTTTGAGAGGGTTCAAGGGTTGACGGTTAGGGGACGCACGTGTTGTAAAGGACTCTAAGCGTGCGCCGAGGTTCGCGCCATAGGGGCCGAAGGACGAGATGATTGGGTCGTTCTCCTCGTCGTTGTCTGAAAATTCGTGCAGGGGACTTGTTTGTAATTCTTGCAAGGCGTTACCGAAAGGCTGAGAGAGGATTTGGGTGGCTTGAGTGGCTTTTTGAGACCCATCGGCATCGTCTTGCTCTGCGTCTGATGGTTCATCCTCGTATACCTGAACTGGAACTTCGACTGGTGGATCCGACGGGAGATAGCCTGAGGGAGCAGCATGAGTGGCTTGAACAGCTGGCGATGGAGACACAGGGGATTGCAATCTATGCTGTTGCCTCAGCGGGCTCGTGTACGGGGGCCTCGTACGAGCAGCTGCAGCAGCACGTTGTGGGGAGTTTTCACTATCCCACGTCGAGTCTGAGTCCGTAGGTGTAGCAATCTTATTCTCTGACGGATGTGGCCAAGTCAGAAGAACGCGAGCATCCTGCACGTCCACCATAATATCCGCATCTTCAGTCTCTGACGTAAACGTATCCCCTTTCAGCAGCTCCCATGCTTTCCCCTGGCAATGCACTTTCACTCCATTCCAGCCCATACACTCCACTTGTACTCTCTTGGGATCTGGGGGGTTAGCAGCGATATAGACCGCCCGCACATGTACACGAGAAATCAATTTGTTGGTGGATAATTGGTAGTGGGAGGAGTTGCTGGACCGGCCCATGAGTGTAGGTTCCCCATGCTCGGAGAGCTCGACGGAAGGTACAGTGGATAATGGAGCCCGCTCCGAGAAGGTTGAGATTGTCCGAGCCAAGCCCGGCCGACGCGTATGGGTTACCTTGGATGGAGAAGAGGAGGGTATGAGGGTGGAAGAAGTTGGCACTGGTGTTGGATAGAAACGCTCTTTATTAGCAGACTTGGACGGTGACGCGTTGGCCAAACGTTTTACGGGACGAGGCAGCTGCGGTGAGGAGGAGAAAGGCTCGAAAGCTGGTAGCAGAGAAGGTGCTGGACGCTTTACACCTGCTACCGGAGAGACTGGAAGTTGGACATGGCGGGGAGAAGGAGACATCTCTGCTTGAGTATGCGGGTTCATGCAGAGACGCGAGGGAATGCCGCTTCATATATTAGGCGTACCGAGGCCACACACGGGCTCAATGGGTCTGAAGCATGTTCAATTATGATCATAAGCTGGACGACGAGGGTGTATGGGTGTTCATGAACAGTACATCTGGGGTGGTTGGTGGTTAGGAAGGAGGAGGTCGCGAACACGGTCAATGTCTTTCTCGCTTGGGTTGGCGCCGCTTTCCCAGCGCGCTCGCGTTTCCCACTACCCCCCACATATCTATCCCGGAAAACTACATCATTTCCGCTGAATAACACACTCATGAATCACATTGGGAAAGTAAAGAGTATGTATGATTCGATTGCTCGTTGTCCTCTATCTCTGCGCCGGCCGAAATGCTCGCTGCGAAGCCTCATATCTGGAGACTCCGTGGGGTATAGAGTGCCGCCATCTCATGTCTTCGTCCCCAAATGCCCTTTAAACTCCTTTTATCCCTTTCGCTGAATCATTAGAAGAAGCGGTCTTGACGAAATGTCCACTCGAAGGATACGAAAACCTCTTCGGGAAACCAGTAGGTCTGAATCGCTATGGTGAAGCTGAGCGTCCTGTTACACGTTTGTTGCGACGAATTCTAGTCCTCTTTCACCTCGGTCTGGCTGCCCAAAACTTCATCGTTGCTCTCAGCCTCGATAGGTGGACCTGATAAATTCGAAGGGAAGACTGGGCTGTTGGTTGTAGTGGAGTTGCCGTCATTGAGCTGGCGTTCTGCCCATCGTCAGCTTCCGAAATTAGCACAGTATACATTCCGATGAATACCTAGCTCCCGAATCCTCTGCCTCAGCATTTGATTTTCCCTTGTCAAATTCTGTGTCTCGGCTTGGTAATAGGCGTTCTCGTCCATTAGTGATTGGCTGCGACCACCGGAGAAAAAATCATCGTTTTGTGAAAACATACTGGCCGACGTGTTGCGCAAGGAAGGTGATGCTGTACGACTTGGCGTTCGCGAGCGGCGTGAAGACTGGCGAGAAAGGTCGAAGGATCCACGGACAATTGGTGAGCTTGGACGAGGGCCCACAGCACCTGAAGTTGGGTGGGATGGTTGATCGCGGGATACATAAGGATAAGAAGCCGAACGTTCAGCAGGAGGCGTGAGTTCACCAATACCCGGAACATCAGAGCGAGAGCCGGGGGCAGCCTGGTCGCGGATTGCTTGAAGTTCAGCCTGACCCTGACGGATCATGGCCAACAGGCGGATCTAACGCGTCGCAATTGTTAGCATGGTGCAACCGGGCACGACAATCTGTCAGCAATATCACTCACTACCTGGGCCTCCTGTTCCTGCTCCAGTTGCTGGTGTATTTCACCCAAGCTAGGTGTTCGATCGCGATAGTGAGACGGAAAAGTTGGAGATCCTGAACCTTGAGGACTGGCGGTACGATCGCCTAGACTCAGGCGAGGTGAGGGTAAATTACCACTCTGGAGTCTTAGATCGCCGGTCTGTAGCTCACCCGGACCAGGAAGCCTGGGGTCATAGGAGCTAAAAAACGCATTTGATCTGCGACGCTCATTCTGCCCGAATTGAACGGTGGGATTTCTTCGGTCTCGGCTCGAGGTAGTAGAGGAGCGGCGGGAGTCTTCATTCTGGATCCCAGCATTGATGGTGGCAGCAGCAGCTAAAGAAGCGGTTGATCCTCTAGGTGAAGGTGAGTGACGGTTATCAGAACTGCTCACATGTGAGGGTGAATAGGGAGGAGGGAGTGAGTCAATGTCAGGCATTGTGAATGAGATGATACTAGCATAGGCCTGCTGCTCAGAGAGCAGCGACTAGATTGGTAACAGTTTGGAAGGAATGTGATTCATGGTAGGTGTGAAAGGTGGCTCATCTGAAGTTCTTGAGGTCGACAGCTCCTCGGCTGTTGTCAGACGCTTATTGCCGGAATGGTTCCGGTCGGAGAGGATGAACCTTTATCCGTCTGTTCAGCCCTGCGAAGTCTGATCCCAAATAAGGGGGAATAGGGGGTAGAGCTGAAATGTTGATTATGGGTACTCACGAACGGCAGGGCGGTGGTGGCGGCATTGTTTGAATGAATAATACGATCATCGGTGTTTGCAACGCTAGCTATCAATTCTGGGTATCACTTCTTCGTAGGCCTTACGCAAGAGGCCTCGCAAGATATCCTAAGCTCATCATTTCGTCGTAAAAGTTGTAATCGCCTCTGTCGTTCATTGAACAACGGAACAAAATAGGGAGAAATTTTCTCTAGACCTTGACAAATGATCATGACAATTCTCAGGGACGTGCCCATTCATAAGAGATCCCGATTTCAACTAGCGCAGAGGTCGAGGAAAGTCCTCTGAGGTGCATCATAGGAGATGTTCCAGGGCCCGTCCAAAGATCCTCGAAACTTCCTTTCTGATACCCTGATAGGCGGGATGAAAGGGTGCGGAGCAGGGCCATCGAAATAGCTTTCCGCTCGAGATGAGACCGATATTCTTGGCTTCGGGCTAGACGCAGGAGAGTACACTGGTGGCGGCTCACGTCCTACGCGAGGCACGCTCCTACGTCCCTGCACATGCCCTTGTTGTGGAGGCGGTGGCGGTGGCTCGCGGGTCGGCTTTGGAGGCGATTCGTTCACCAGCGGTGTCAAACCTTCCGGCCCAAAGGCATTTTTGAATCCTGGACGGGATGAGGCAAGATGCTGTTGGTCTGGTACAGCACGATTGCGTACTTGCATACTTGTAGGGCGACGCAGTTGTTGAGCCTCGATGATGTCCGGCTTTGAAGATTCCTGACTCGGTCTATGCATGAGTATAGGTCGATTTGATGCAATGGATTTAGAGGCATCCTTTGAGACGACTGCTGCTGAGGTTGCGAAGGAGATGTGATGAGGCTTTGAATTTTCAGGGCGAGCACGAAGAGCCTTTGGTGGTGCCAAGGTAGCAGCAGAGGAAGGCGGCCTGTCAACGACTGGCAAAGCTGGTAAAGTGGTCCTTGGTGGTGAGGCCATTGAATAGCGCTGCGGTAATCTACCAGCGGTCGGTATAGGCGGTAGAGCTGTGGTGGGAGGCGGATAAAGTGAGGTAAGATTTGATGGATTTGCCTTAGGTATTGCTGGCAATGCCGCTGTTGGCGGTGGATGAGGTGAAGGCGATTGACGCGCAGGCTGAATGGGAGAGACACCTCGCGAGTACTCCAGCGACGAAAAGCGGCGAGAAAAGCGGTTCTCACCATCTGAAAACGTCGGAGGATCGCAGGAAGCCGACGAGTGTGGAGGTGTGAGAAGTGCGTTTTGGTCAATGCCCAAAACTTTCCTGGAAACACTTGGACTTTCTCTGCGGAGATGCTCCAGCTCGGTTATAGCAACATCTTTCTTTGTGGTCGAGCTGGCTTCCTCGTCGTTGTTGTGGTCTGAGTCGGACTCATGGAGTGGTATAGGAGGAGTCTGCGAGTTCGATATCGTGTATGACAACACAGGGGACACCTTCGCAGTCGAGTATCTCTTGCTGAAGGTTGGAACACTAAAATTGGGAGCTGTTGGGGAAGATGTCCTCCTGTGCTTTGACGCATTTCGAGAAGGTTGCTGTGGCGGCGAGGTAGCTGGGCTAGGCCGCGACGACTCTCGATAAGACCCTTTTTCTTTGGCTTGATTTTGCATTGGAATATGTACAGCACTGGGATATGAAAATGGTGCTGGCGGAGTATCGTCGAATGTGCAGGTCAAGTCTGGTATTTCGGACTCGGTCTTGTCTGGAGAGAGCCTGGGAGAAGCGTATGGAGATGTTGATGCAGTTTTTGCATCGGTAGATGCGTATGATTCTCTCGGGCTCTCCCGCAATCTATCAAGGTAAATCTGGTTGATAGAGGATGTAGTGTTAGACACCGAGCGTGAGACCATGGACGATTGTGTGGCTAGTGATTGTCTTTTGCTAACAGCTGGTATTGGTACACCAGGATTTCCCGTCGCTGCTTCTTCCACAGGATCCTTTGTCCGATCGAAATGAGACGATGATTTGTGTTTCTTCTCTGAAAAGCGATTCGGATCTCTTTTGACTAGATAACGTTGGCTCGGTCTTTGTTGTAATACAGGGAGGGAATCTTGTGGATCGCGGATCTGAAACTCATCGGGCTTGTATGTTTTCCCCCCCATAACCTGTATCTCTTTCCTTACAGCTGCGAGCCAAGCACTCATCTCCTCTGGGCTCTCTAACACAAGTAAAAAGGTCGAGGTTGATCGCCGCATTTCGGTTCGTAGACCTAGTTTTTTGAGCATCGACCTCGAGGCTTCCTTATCCAATGTACCTTGGTCATCAGATACCTGAGATACTTGTAAAACGTAAGGCTGTCCGGGAATAGCATCGCTTGCAAATGCGGCGGATTCTGTTGTTAGAGGCATGATCCTTTCAGGTAGTCGGTCGAAGTTTCCGTCACCGGCATATTGTAAGAAATAGCCCGAGGTGATCATGATGAAGACCTTGTGCGTCCATTCACCTTTTGACAAGACCTCTGCGGCGGTATGCCTCTTTAGCCTCTTCTCTTTGTGAATTTTTGACGGATTCGAGTCTGATGGATAAGATTCGGAACTTGAATTTGCTGAGGCATTCCGGCTTACGTGTAGACGTAATACGGCTTCCGCAGAGAGCAACGGGGCCCGCAATGTCGCGTGCTTGACGGCCTGAGGATATGCTTGAAAGAGAGGAGGCGGATCCCAGATGGTAGATTTCTTTGTGGGAATCTCTGCTTTGAACGCAGACTTAGCCTTTAGGGTTGGCTTTGAGGCTTTGTATCGGAGTGGGTTTGCTGCAGACTCAACTGGTGGTAAGGCATCGATCTCCTCTGTTACAGGCATAGCTATAGGTAGACATGAGACTTCGATGCCTCCCGTCATAGGCCTCTCCGCACTTTCTTCCTCTTCCTCTTTTATTCCCATCTTCCCTAGCCGTTCGTCAACGTCAGATGGCTTCGACCTGGTGAAAAAGCCAGCCAGCCCAAAACGAGATGACCGTCGCTTTACATTCCTCCCTTTGAAGTCCTGGTCAGTCGAAGGTTGGTTCGTTTGTAGCGCATAGGGCGCTTCGTTGAATTTATTTCCATAAGGCTTCTCGCCAGAAAGGTTGACTACAGGCCGGGGACGATGAATTTCGAAGGAGGCCTGCAGGGGTGGCAGACGAGGCCCTCTGCGGCCCAGAATATGGGACTCATCCTCAATTTGGGCCATTGCGTCCGCACAAATGAGCGTATGGGCAGGGCCGTGTGTTTACTTAAGTGGTGCGTGGATGTTTTCAAAAGAGCGTGTTCCTTGAGTGTAAATTAATGGACTCGGGCGCTGAGAACCATTGACGCGGGTCTTGGGGCCAACAGACCACGCTCAGATGAGCCGTCGTATATGGTGAAATGTCGTTCGAAACAACTGTGGATGTCTTGCGAGAACAGCTGTGGATGTCTTGCGAGAACAGCCCTAGCTCTTAGACGTTTTAACGCGGAGGATCGCGTCTAATTCGTTGGGCCTAGAGGCTTGTACTAGGATGGACGGCGCTAGCAGCTAGGCTTCCCGGAAGGTATTCGGAGGTCCGATATGTCCGCTCGAGGATCTACAGATCAGTTATTTTAATCAATCCTTTAACACTAGGAAAGGGATACGGAGCGACAGCGACAGCCGAAATCCGCTTCATGTCAGTCAACTTCGACTTCCCCCTTCCATCATCCACTCCACTCTCCACTCCCTACTCTTCACAGCATCATTTTCTTTAATTCTTTGGTTTTTATAATAAACAATGGCATCTACACAACCTCCTTCGCAGCAGCCCTCTGATGCGCTAGATTTAGAAAAGAAAGAAAGCGAAGACGACCACTCTAAATCCCCATCCGATGAACATGAGCTTGAACTTAAACCGGGATCAAAGCAAACCCCCAAGCATGACAAACCCGCAAACCAAGACCAAGAGCCCGAATGGGTTTCTGGCTTCAAACTTTTCACCGTCATGGCCGCCGTGACTTTCGTTTGTTTTCTCATGCTCCTCGATTACTCCATCGTTTCAACGGCCGTTCCTCGCATCACCAACGACTTCCATTCACTACCTGATGTTGGATGGTACGGTAGTGCATACCAGCTGGGAAGGTACGTTGTTAGGAACTTTTCGACCAAACAGGTCAATAGACTGACTGAACTGACATGCTTATAGCGCAGTCCTTCAACCACTGACCGGAAAGGTTTACATGAAATTCAAGGCCCAGGTTAATCAGTCATAATGTTCCCGTTGTATCTTTCTCCATCAACTACATTATCATTAATTCGTTGCATCTAGTGGACATTCCTAAGCTTTTTCGCCTTCTTTGAACTCGGTTCCTTGATATGTGCAGTCGCTACCTCCTCAAAGATGTTGATCGTAGGACGAGTAGTCGCAGGAATGGGAACTTCAGGTATTCTGAATGGTGCTATGGTCATCATTGCTGAGTGCGCCCCTATGGAGAGAAGACCAAGTATGATCTGACACTCACATGTTTGGCGTTGTTGCATAACTGAGACTTTTAACAGGTCTTATTGGCCTTGTTATGGGTGGTAAATTCAAGTCTATCCGATGCTATCAACTGCATACTCATCACTGATCCAGTTGCACAAATTGGCCTGGTCAGCGGTCCATTGTTTGGAGGACTACTAACAGAATACGCGACTTGGAGATGGTGTAAGTCACCCGATTCCCTCCTTACTTTGCGCTCATCATTGATCTAATTCATGCCAGGCTTCTATATAAATCTCCCCATCGGTGGCCTCATTGCGATAATGCTAGTATTCGTCCGCATCCCCGAACATTTTGTCAAGCCTCCCCCCATGTCAGTTATCGCTCACTCCCATCCCACCTCGATTTCATTGGCTTTGCCATCTTCGCTCCTGCAATGATCCAGTTGCTACTCGCTCTACAATGGGGCGGTACAAAGTTCGCATGGAACAGTGCCCAGATCATCGGACTCTTTTGCGGCGCTGGCGGCACGACCATCGTTTTTCTGCTTTGGGATTACTATAAAGGCGATGCGGCAATGATTCCTTTCTCTATGGTCCGCAAGAGAATTGTTTGGTCGAGCAGTATAGGATATGGATTGTTCGCGGGCCAGCTATACACCGCTTCCTACTGGGTGCCAATTTATTTTCAGGGGGTCAAGGGCACATCTCCAACAATGAGTGGTGTATATATTCTGCCGATGATCGTGGCTCACATCTTCGCTGCTGTGAGCTCCGGACCGATACGTAAGTAAATGTGTTTTCCGATAGTGTGCATTGCTGATGTTCCTACAGTCAATAAAGTGGGCTACTATATACCAATAAGTCTCTTTGCTGCGGTCCTGATATCAGTTGGAAATGGTCTCATATCTACATTCTCCCCTGGAACCTCAACAGGAAAATGGATCGGATACCAGATCCTCCTAGGAGTTGGTCGTGGCCTCGGATTGCAAATGGTAAGACTGATCTTCCCCATCGCTCATCCCACTACCCACCCATTAACCTTTATCCCCCTTCGCAGCCAATCATCGCTGTTCAAAACTCACTACCACCCGTCCAACTCCCCATCGCCATGTCATTCGTCATGTTCAGCCAATCCTTTGGTGCAGCATTGGGTCTCAGCTTTGCCGAAACCATTTTCACCAACAGTTTCAAGACTCTCATCCCCAAATACGCACCTTCTGTTGATCCCCAAAGCGTCATCGATACCGGGGCTACTGGATTCCGGAAGGTTATTACTAAAACAGAATTGGCTGGTGTATTGATTGCGTATGCGAAGAGTATCGATCGCGTTTTCTACTTGACAGCGGGGATGGGAGTTGGTTGTTTTGTATTTGCGTGGGGAATGGGGTGGAAGGATCTGAGGAAGAAGAAAGCGGTTTCGAAAGCTTAAGTTTTTCTCTTTTTGAGGGGTGAATATTAGATTAGGCAGGAGAACCAAGAAGGGGAGGGGGGAGGGGGGAGGATTTGAAGTCAAAGTCGACTCAACTCGCGATGGTTTTTGTCTCTCATGATAGATGTAGCGAACAGGTGAAGGAATTGCCTGATGTCACCTGCACGCATCCCGTGATCAAAGAAACAGTTCGAAATTAAAGCTCGACTGCGTCGTGAATAAGAGAGGTCTGCATTTGTAAAGCCTGGAATGTTTCATTGTCAATATGAGAACCGTACCACCAGCCGGTGCAGGAAATGAGTGGGCAAATTAGGCCGCTTTGGGTAAGCTACCATAGAGCCACGAAGAAATATAGAAATATACTAGAAATGCCCAAGAAGTGCACCACGCTTATAACAATGATAGCACAGGCATTGAATTAGGCCTTTGGTAAACAATCATAATTTTATGGCTTCATGAATGTTGAAAAGAAGCAATATCACCTGCGGAGCTATGATTGCTTAGAGCGGCCGAGTTTGCCCATTCATTCCCTGCACCGGCTGGTGGTACCGTAGTCAGCCAAATCCTTCTATTTATTCTCACATCTTCCTTCGCCTCAACTGAATTTCTGCTTTCCGAATTGGAACCCTGAAAAGCTTATGCATGTGCCGCATAGACTTGGAGTTTGTATGTATTCCATCAGCCACCTTAAAATCCCAATTCCTTATAAACTCGACCAAATTCACCTTCAACTCATTGCTCGCAAAGAAACGTCCCGGACAAGCATGATTTCCGTAGCCAAAAGTGAGCGAGTCAGGTCCGACGGTCACAAAAAGATGTTTGTATTCATTTCCGGGCATTTTGCGGAGGTTGTAGAAGCGAAAACCATCGAATTCGTTTGGAGGCTTGTTTTCAGGTGGATTATATTTGGATGAGTATGTGCGTGATTCGGTGGAATGTTGGATAGCTCCCGAATTGAAAGCCATTCGCGTAGTATGTGTGCAGGTGAATTACTGAGTGGGGTAAAGCGTGCCGTATGCGGTTAGCGTTCCCTCGCCACCCTCCACTTCTCAAAGGGGAAGAGGGATGAGGAGGGATGAGGAGAAGGGGGTTAAGGATGGAGACTACGGCTCGGCTAGCTTCTACACGGGGTATATGAATACGATGGGAAGAGAGAGGGAGGTTTAGTGCGCTAGGCTAGGGGGAACGCTGCCGGGAAGTCCGTGGGGCGCAAGATAGGAGCGCAACGCACAACTCGGCTAACTTGCCTGACTACCTAGATTTTGGTGTGTACCACACCTAAATCTAGGTACCTCGCCAACATCAACTACCACCACCTACATGTCCTATATACAACTCGCGATGTATAACGTAATAAGTAGGAGACCTATTTGTGCGTATGATAGCTATGATGGAGTGACTATATAAGTACTATACTATCACCACCTATCCCGATTAGGACTTCTCTCCTCCTTCTCCTCTATCCTTCCTATATATTACTAGTAACCTCGCTAGCGACTACTCTACTAAGTACCCTATCGCTATAAGTCTTCTCTATTACGACTCGGTGTTATCCCTATTATCTAGACCCTATACTAACGTTTACTCGGGCTATAGGTTATATCTCGACTTCTTCTTTACCGGTATATATATCTCCTTAAGAGTCTCCTCTAGGGTAGGCCCTCCGGGTCTTCGTTATTAAGAATAACCTTTTACTTACTCCTATACCTACTTCGGCTTCTAACGTCGCCTACTCTTCGTAGTAGGATAAGCGGGAGCTATAGAAGGAGGTAGTAGTTCGGAGGTCTCTTATTCTTATAACTCGTTAGTATATACTAGAAGGTCGCCATCTCGTACCGAGATTTTTAAATCTTATAAATTATCTCATAAATTAACCTATTAATCAACACCTTATTAACCACCTCAACCAATTAACCACCTCATCAACCACCTCGTCAATCAACCAATCCACCAATCCACACCTCATGAACCACCCCATCAACCACCTCATGAACCACCTTATGAACCACCTCGTCAATCAACCAATCCACTAATCAACACCTCATGAACCACCATCAACCACCTCGTCAATCAACCAATCCACCAATCAACACCTCATGAACCACCCCATCAACCACCTCATGAACCACCTCATAAACCACCTCATGAACCAACCAATCAACCACCTCGTCAATCAACCAATCCACCAATCAACACCTCATGAACCACCCCATCAACCACCTCATGAACCACCTCGTCAATCAACTAATCCACCAATCAACACCTCATGAACCACCCCATCAACCACCCCATCAACCACCTCATGAACCACCTCGTCAACCACCTCATCAACCACCTCATCAACCAACCAATCAACCACCTCATCAACCACATCATCAACCACCTCGTCAATCAACCAATCCACCAATCAACCACCTCATCAACCACCTCATGAACCACC